>Ga0256842_1001026_pt1 | contig 23594 bp, 22 predicted proteins | sample 4559240metaG_FD_185973 | JGI IMG/M metagenome (GOLD analysis project Ga0256842, IMG submission 185973) | Hydrothermal vent microbial communities from Guaymas Basin, Mexico - 4559-240 | ecosystem: Environmental > Aquatic > Marine > Hydrothermal vents | place: Mexico: Guaymas Basin | collected... | reverse complement strand
CCATGTTCAACTAACTGATTTGCAATACCATCAATTCCATTCAATTGTTCATTTACAACATCAGCGATAAAATTTTCACTAGTGATTTGTTCATCCAAGTATGTAAAGAAAAGCATAACTTTCACGTAATCTTTCCACTGTTGATCCCAAAAATTTAAAGAATAATTTGCATTACCGTTAAAAGATGTTATTGGATCAGGCATACCAAAATGCACCATTGCAAGTTCTGCCATTCCTTCATCAACCCAAGTATATTCATTATTATCATGACCCCAATGAATCATATGTTGAAGTTCGTGTGACAAAACTGATATTCTGGTTGGATTAGTTGGATCCAAGGGTGAGCAAGTCATGTAGATCATTTCACATTCGTTACTATGTCCCGGTGGATTCATAGTTGCCGCTTCAGCTTCCGTAACCTGATTATATGAGCTAAAATATCCATCAAAAACGCTTCCATTATATGAACCTAAAGCAGAATAATAAACAATAATTTTCTCATCATTGTCCAATTCATCAGGAATTTCACCAAAGAGGTTAATATCCATCTCAATAGCTCCAAAATCATCTCCATTCATAGTAGAATTTTCTAAATATTCAAAAATAGTATCCAGATCTTGCTGATTCATATTCACATTCCATTCTTCATCAGAAACAAAGATATAGCAATGTTCGCCCACAGCTCTACAAGTTGCAGGTGCTTGTTCCCAACTTGGAGGCATTTCTGTAAAATCAAATCTCCAAAAATCTCTTACATCGCCTACATTATAATCTCTTACATCTCGTTCAGCTCTTATAGCTGCATGCAAATCTTTATTGATTACTCTTTTTGCTTCCTGATTAATATGCTTTTGAAATTGAGAAAAATCCGTGTAATTTGCCGCTGAAAGCGAAACCATCGATAAGATAAATACAACTAAAATAAAATTAATTTTAAACCTCATAACTCCTCCATTTTGTAATTTTATGTAAATTTTCCTTTTCCCTTTTATATAGCAACTGATTTTTTAATTAAATTGTAATTTTTTTGTAGTTGATAATTCTGTCTCAATTACTTGATATAACTTGCTAATCATTCGATATTCAGGATTTTAAATTTTAAGCCAAAAAAAAAGGGTACAAATGTACCCTTAATATTTATATAACAAACAAGTTATTAGAATTTATATCTTAAACCCAGATGAGCAACATTTTCAGATAAAGATTGAACACTGCCGTCATATTCATTTGCATTAATACTATTTGATACTTCCATTTCTTTTTCAAGATTTAATTCGTAAGCAGCATCAAATCCCAATTTCTCTGATAATTGATAGCCAAATCCCAATGTAATATGATTTTCAATTACAGCTGGGAAAATAGGAATAATTGTTTCTTCAGGAACAGGATTATTGGCATAATTATATCCGCATCTAAGAGCAATATTGTTGTTCATTCTATATTCAGCACCAAGAGCGATAACTATTTGATCATCCCAATCAAGAGGCATAGAAAGATTCAGATCTTCAGAACCCATCATTGCATTAATATTTTGATTTGTTCCATCAGTGAATTTCATTTTGAATTCATCCATTGCATCTTTCCAATTAATCCATTTAACATCAATTCCCAATAACAATTTTTGGTTTGGAGTTAGTGCCATTCCCATTCCAAATTCTTGAGGCCAAGCCATTTCAACTTCTACATCATAATCGGAAACCATTCCAAGGCTCATATCGATCCCCATTCCAACAAGTTGTTGGTTAATCGTATTTTGAGCAGTTTCTAAATCAGCAGCACCTTGTTGTAAAGCTCCACCAACCATTCTTTCATAAGCTTGTCCAAATTGAGCTGTCATATCCATTTTTGATTCACCTTCAAATGTAAGAGAAGATTTTGAACCGTAAGCAAGTCCAAATGAAACCATATCATTCACTTTATATGATGCACCCAATCTTGCACCAAATCCGTAAGCAGTAACAGCATCTCCCATATCAGCATAAGCGGTTACTTCTTCATAACCTAAACCGCCTTGCTCCATAGGAGCACCGAACATATCACCAAAAGTCATTCCTGTTTCTGGATTTGCAACTCCTTTCATTATAGCAGGTTTAAGAGAATATGGCATTTTCATTTCCATCATAGCATAGCCGAAATTTGGAGCTATACCTACTGAAAAATTGTCATTAACTTTATATGCTACTGAAGGGGTAATCTTCATATAACCAATCATAGATTGATATTCAAGGTCAGTAATAAAAGCATCATCTTGAGTTTGTGGATTCATATCATAATTTCTAAAAACATTATGTTTTACATCTTTGAATGTTGCACCCATTCCACCTTGAGAATAAAAAGCCAACCCAAAAGTAAACTTATTTTCATTTCCATTAACAAAAGAGAAATTTGGTAAAGGGAAAATATTACTTTCAGCTTCAAGGTCATTTAAACTATTTTTGAAATTAACTTTTGGCATTAATAATCCAAGAGAAACATCCAATTCTCTTTGATTAATAAATGAGATAGCCGAAGGGTTAGTATTTGTAGAATTAACATCAATAAATCCTAAGCTAAATCCTCCCATTGCGGATGAGCGGGCACCGTACCCGATCATATTCATACCATTTGTTGCAAATATTGAAACCGTAAACACCACCATTAATCCTATAGCGATTAATTTTTTCATTTTTCCCTCCATGTTTTTTTATTGCTCACAGAGAACTTCAAAGCTCCCTGTGAGCAGTTATTTTTTTTTATTTTTTCTTATTAAGATAACTATCAATTGCTTTTGCAGCAATATGACCATTTGCAATACCATGAATCACATCAGGTCCTTCGATAATATCACCACCAACAAACAACCATTTTACATCTGATTGGAAGTTTTCATTAACAACAATTCTTCCTCTTTGATCGAATTTTAATTTTTCTTTAAGATCATCGGAAATATAAGATAAATCCATTCCTTGACCAATAGATTCCACAATCATATCCGCTTCAAAGAATTTTGTTTTATTCTCATCATATTTAGGATTAAATCTACCTTCATCATCAAAAACAGATAAACATTTTCTAACATGTAATCCTTTCAGCTTACCATTTTTGATTTCGATTTCTTTAGGACCCCAACCAGGATCAATTGTTGCTTTTTCTTCTCTTGCTTCCACAATTTCTTCTCGATCAGCCGGCATAATATCTTCGCTTTCCAAAGAAGTTGCAGTTACATCAACCTTTCCAAATTTTATGTTTTGTAGTCTAGCTAATGTTCTAGTGATATCCATAGCCACATTACCACCACCAATAACCACAATTTTCTTCTCAACAGGAATATCATTTCCAAGTGAGAATTCACGCAATAAATCGGCAGCTGCATATACTTTTTCATGATCTCCACCCGGCAAGAACTTAACAGGAAGTTTTCTACCTAAGTGAAGTCCGGTACCAGCAAAAACTGCATCATAATTTTTGTGCAATTCTTCCAAACTAATATCTTTACCAACACGTGTGTTAAATTGGAATTCCACACCAAGAGATTTCACAAAGTCTATATCTTTATTGATCTGATCATATGGCAAACGATATTCAGGAATACCGTAACGAGTCATACCACCACTATCCGGTAAAGCTTCATAGATTTTGATTTTGTATCCCATAATTGCTAAATAATAAGCAGCTGAAATTCCTGCAGGACCAGCACCAATGATAGCAATTTTTTTGTCCAAGCTCTTATCTATTAGATCATCTGTTCCTAATACTTTCTTATATTCCGAACTAGGAATTTGATCGGCAATAAAACGTTTCAGCCAACGAATAGCAACAGGTTCACCATTATTATGCAAAGCACAAGCTGTTTCACATTTATGCGTACAAATACGTCCACAAATTTCCGGCATTGGATTTGTTTCATATAGAATTCTAAATGCGTTTTCAATATCGTCTTCACGAATTGCGGCAATATAAGCAGGGATATCCATGTGAGCCGGACATGTAGCAATACACAATCCACATTCCAAGCATCTTTCTGCTTCTTTCATTGCTTGCTCTTTGTTGTAACCTTTTACAATCTCAACAAAAGATTTTCCTCTAACTTCAGGAGCTAATTCTTCCATATCAACTCTATCGAATTCTATTAATTGAATTTTCTCATCACGTTTATAACCTTTTGCCATTTCTTGCCATTCTGTTTCATCAGCACCCGGTACAAATCGGAAATCTTCAGGATCATCTGTTACCCAAGTATAATGGTTACTCATTGTTAATGCACCTGTTGGACAAATATCAACACAAAGTGCACACCAGCAACATCTACCATAATCTATTTTTGGTCGCAAACCACTATTGCCATCTGTCACTTCTTGTCCTTCCACAGGGACTAAATCTATTGCGGCATTTTGGCAAATTTCTTCACAACTACCGCATCCAATACATTTATCAAAATCATTCTTATGAAAACCACGATAATTTGCTGCTCCCGGTCTATCATTAAGAGGATCTTTAATTGTAAATGGTTCTTTTGATGCTCTTTTCCAAACTGTTAAGGGCATTAATATATCTTTTAAGTTCATAATTTCTTACCTCTCTATTTCTGGTGGACATGAATGTACGGAAACCATCAGAGCCGCCAGATCGGAAATAGATATGTTAACTGCTAATTTTTCCAATACAGAAATTGAGTGAGTATAACTTGCTCCACGTGCAAAAACTCTTCTAGGGTATTTCGTTCCATCGGAAACCATATAGAAGCCATGTTCTCCACGTGTTGATTCTGCTTTTACATAAGTTTGTCCTGCCGGAATTTTCCAGTGCAACACGTTAGGAAGTTTTGCTTGGATTTCTCCACCAGCCGGCATTTTGTCAAATATCTCCGTAATTAGATCCAAAGTTTGATGCATTTCCCGATAGCGAACTTTTGCACGAGCATAAGCATCACCCTCAGTGGCAGTGATCATTTTTACATTTAATTCAGCATATTTAACATATGGATTATTAATTCTAATATCGTTTTCTACTCCACAAGCACGAGCATTTGGTCCTACAATTCCATATTCAGCCACCATTTCAGGTGTAATTATTCCTAAACCGATCAAACGTGATTTAACGATACTATTATTGAAGAAAACTCTTTCAATATCATAAAGTAAATCTCTAGTTCTGATAATTAATTCTCTAGCTTTCTCTTCAAATCCGTCGGGCAAATCTTTACGAACTCCACCGGGAATCATATACATATGATACACTCTACCACCGGTCAATTCTTCAAAAAGATCTAACCAATAATCACGCATTGCCATAGTCCATTGACTTATTGCACCCATACCAAGAGAGCCGGCTTGACCTCCAATCCACATGAGGAAATTCGCTAAACGGGACATCTCTAGGTTCAAAGTTCTTAACCATTTTGCTTTTTCAGGAATTTCAATTCCTGCCAAATCTTCCATTGCAGCAGAAACGCAATATTCATTTGTATCAGGTTCCGGAACGCAAATACGGCAAACTATTGGAAAACATTGAATATATCTTCTACGTTCCATCAGTTTTTCAAAACCACGATGTAAATAACCAACGCGTGTTTTAGCATCTACAATTTCATCACCGGTAACTATCAATTCAACCGACATATTTCCTGTCACACCCGGATGTTGAGGACCTTGCCAAATCTTTGTGTATTTGTGAGAACTTAGGTCTATAACCGGTTTCCCATTTTCTTCTTGCGGATATTTACTTCTATCTGCAACAAAATCTTTATATTTACTTTCAGAATTCTTAATCATTTTACCTCCGCAATTTTGGAGAATCTACAAAATTCTTATATTTTTTTTCTTTCATATAATCTTTGGGATCATTTGTAGATCTTCCCGGTCTTGGGTAGAAAGTTCTTTCCACATATTCCAAAGTATCAAAATCTCTACGCATAGGAGGCATTTCATCCCAACCTTCCAAAACAAAAGATTCCTTCACTCTTGGTGAACCAGGGAAATCGATTCCGAATAATTCATGCAATTCTCTTTGATATTGCCAAGCATGATGCCATAAACTATGAATAGATGTCATGGAAGCTTTTTCACGATCGATAAATACATTAATCCCAAGATTCATCTTTTTATCCAAATTATAAAGCATATAAGTAAGCATAAATTTATTATCTTCTATATAATCAACTGCTTGCAAAAATGCTAAATGGTTAAAACCTTCTTTCTCTTTTAAATAAGCTAACAATACGATTATTTGTTCCTCACGTGCTGTAAGAAAATATAAATCTTCACGCTTTTTAACAAAAGATTTTACATCTACCATTTGTTCTAATTTTTTTATTAAATTTTCCATGTATTCTCCTACCAGTTATAATCCGGCATATTCCAATCTTTGATTATCTTTTTCTGATTTTCCTTATACCAATCAAAATTATCGGCATACTTATTCATTCCGTCGCATTCGCCTTTTCGAATTTTAGCCTTAAGTTCTTCAAACCCGGCAATAAGAGCTTCCGGACGAGGCATACAGCCGGCAATATAAATATCTACCGGAATATAATAATCGATACGATTTATTGTGTTATAACTATCATAATACATTCCACCATTGATTGTACAACTTCCCAATGCAATAACATATTTTGGTCCTTGCATTTGCTCGTAGCTCCGAACAATACGTTTTATGGTTTTCATAGAAGCATAGCCACCAATTACAAAAACAGAAGCCTGTCTCGGTGTAGGTCTTCCACTAATTCCATATCGAGAAATATCAAATCTGGCTGTCATTAATGGACGTAATTCTGTAGAACCGCATCCGGTTCCGAAAGCTAATATCCACAAGGATTTTGATCTTGCCCAATTAACAAAATTCTCCAGATGTTTATTCAATGGCTCAATACGTGAAGGTCTTGCATCGGAAAAGAATTTTCGCTCATGCTCAGGCAAACCTTCATTAGCCAATTTCATCTCTTTTTCAATTTCATCTATATATTTTTTTTCCATTATATCTCCCTAAAAGTAAGCGATAAATATCACTGACAAAACACCAATTATTGTAGGCCATTTTAAGAAAAATCTAAATGATTGTTCCGGTCTAAAACGTGGGAAAGCTGCTCCGATAAAAACACTAAACATATAAATACTAAATGTTTTCACCATCATAATCAACAAAGCAACAAAGATGTTTGGATGTGCAGCACCACCGAAGAAAAGGTTCATAAAAAGAACCAGTTTTGCAGCAGTGAAAATTCCTCTATTAGTTTGTAGAATTCCCAAAAAACTACCATTCATTTCGATAGGAGGTCCAATTGGAATTTCTTGTGGAGCTTTTACAAGACTAAATGGAGCATGAGAATTCATTCCCAATAAAGAAAGCATCGCAGCAATTACAGCTAGCGGATTTGTAAAAAGTGTCCAATTCAGAATTCCACCTTGCTGAGCTGCCACAACATTAGTGATATTCAATGTATGATACTGAATAGCAACTGCAATCACAGCCAAAGAAAATGGGAGCTCAAATGTTGCCATTTGTGCAAGTCCTCTAGCAACCCCTATAGGTGAATAAGGATGCCCACCTTCACCGGCACCTAATGCCATTCCTAATTGACCAAAGAAGATGAAATACATAACCAATAAAACATCTCCAGCCATTGAGAAATTACCAAAAACAGCTGAATTATAGATTATTGGAATAAATAAGAATGTACCTAAACCGCCTGCCAAGCGGAATACAGGTCCTAAATAAAACATTAATCCATGAGAAACTTGTGCTCGTCGAGCATGAGTTTGGATAATATCTATAAACGGCTGCCACAGTGGTGGCCCAAATCTTCCATGAACTCTTGCATAGATTTTACGAACAATGGCAACTAAGGTTAGTCCCCATATCGTTGCCACCATAATGGCAATTATTGCGTATAGTATTTTTACTAATATATCCATTATTTACACTCCCATCACAAAATATATAATCACTATATATAAGATTATATGTAAAATATATGTTTGACCATTTCCGGTATAAACTCTTCTTACACTATCCGCTAAACTATGAGACCATTCAGCAGAAGCATGCCAGAAATCCCAAATTCTTGGTTTGCCCCAGCTACCTAAAGCTTTGCGTAAATGTCCATACATATTATAAGCTACGTGTGTTGTTTCAGGTGATTCTGGTCGTTCTGCCGCATATACAATATTGAATTGTTTAACTTTCTGTGGTTTTCTATTAAACAGCACTAAGAAGAAAAGCGGAACTAAGAATACACCAATTACTACAAACATAACCCAATGACCGTTCCAATGACCAAGTTCGCTATAGATATTATATCCATCAATCACAATACTGGAATCGAAATATTTAGTTGCGATCATATCTAATGGCCGGATTATTAATTTTGGGAAAGCAGAAATTGCCATTATTCCAATGATATAAATATATTGTGGAATAATAAACCAAATTGGTGCTTCTTTAATTTCTTGATGCTCATTCTTTAATTGGCCTAAGAAAATTGTATGAATTAATCTATAAAGATACAAGAAACTAACAGCTGAAGCAAAGAAAAGAACCGCAGCTTGCAAGTACCACCCGTTAGAAATGAATGATGAATAAATAAGCCATTTAGCTCCGAATCCTGATAATGGTGGAACTCCTGCTACAGCGATTATTGAAACTAAAACACTAATATAAGAAAGTGGCATTCTCTTTATCAAACCACCCATTTCATACATCTTTCTTGTATGTGTGCGATAATAAACTCCGGCAATTGCAATAAACAATGCAGATTTAAACATCATATGATTAAATGCCAAATATAAGGCAGAAACCCATCCCAAATGTGTAACCATTGCAATAGCAGCCACAATATAACCAACCTGACTCATACTTGAATAAGCTAATAATCGTTTTGCATCTTCTTGGAAAGAAGCTAAAACAGCTCCAACGAGTGCAGTAAATACTCCAATCCATCCTACCCAATAGAAAATATCAATTTCAGGCATAAATTTTGAATATGATATTCCTATTAAGATTAATCCGAATACACCCGCTTTTAACAAGATTGCTGAAATAAATGAAGAAACATCAGCTTCTGCTTCTGCGTGAGCTTCAGGTAACCAAATGTGAACTCCCAAGGATCCTGATTTGATCATAAATCCGATAGATAATAAGATTATACTTATCAAAGGTAATTGGATATTAGTCATTGAGTTTATAAGAGGAACATTTGCCACCAATTCAGGAGCAAAACCAAATCCAACCATCATTAAATATGCTCCTGCTGTTGAGAAAATCATATACATTAATGATGCTTTTTGTGCTTCTTTTCCACGCAAGATAAGAAGGAATGATGAAACAGTCATAAATTCCCAACTAAGGAAAAACTCTAAATAATTTGTTGCAATTAGCAAATTTCCAAATGAAAAAATCATCATTAAAAGGAAACCGTAAAAGCCTTCGCTCTTGCCTGATCTATTTAGCGTGCTAATTATATTTATTGCACTTCCCACAATGAAAATTATTCCAAACAACGTAAGCATATTACTATCCAGCGGATAAAGATAATATCCATAAGCTGCTACAGAAGCAAGTGAAAGAAAACCTTTCAATTTTGCCGGCAAGAAATCTATAATGTGAACGATTAATAACGCCAAGATTGGTAAAATGTGAATAAGACCAAAGCCATAGTTGTTTTTCATAATAAAGACAGCAACAAATACAGCTAATAAAGCGAATAATGTAGCAGGTATCGATTTTATAAAACTGAAATCAACTAATTTTTCTTCAGTATCTTTTTTAATAACCAGAGTAAACCAACGGAATAAGAAGATTAATTCGAATAATGATCCAAGCAAAATTGCTGAAAGACCAACATACATTTTACTACTGATTAATATTTTTACAAATTCCCATTTTGCCCAGAAACCTGCAAATGGTGGTAAACCGGCCAAAGCAAATAAGAAAATGGAAAATAATATTAAAACCACTCTATTGGATTTTAAAACATTCCAATCAGCTAAATTTTCTTTTTCCACAATTCCACTAATCCAGAATAATCCGGCTTTTGCAATAAGGTGATTTAAGAAGAAGCCACCTACAATTACAAAGATAGTTGCTGAAGGTGCATTTGCTGTAAATATCAAACTTGCAACCAACAAGCCCATTTGACCAATTGAAGAATAACCTAATAGTCTTTTTGCGTTTTGCTGCTTCAGTCCAAGTAGATTAGAAAATAGGAATGTAACTATTCCTGCAACACCAATCAATGTTACTAATTCAGCAGGTAAGATTGGCATGATCTTATAGAATACGAAAAATATTGCTGCTGAATTTACTACAGCAACTACAGAGCCAATACCTGAATTAACAGCTTGATATACATCTAATGCCCAACCATTAGCCGGGAAAGGTTTCAACTCGATGAATAAACCCATAGATAATAAGAACACAGCTATAAATCCATAAGAACTGAAATCGCCGGCATTGATAAAATCTACGTTTAAATTTCCTGTGAAATAATAAACAAAAACCACTCCTAATAAAAAGAATGTAGAAGCAACACTACCGGCAATCAAATATTTGAAACCAGCTGCAAGAGATTCACTATTTTTGTCTAAAATTGTAAGTGCATAAGTAGAAATTGAAAGAATTTCTAAGAATACGAACATATTGAAAAGATCTCGCGTCATCACCAATCCATTTGCACCCATTACAAGAACAATATACAAAATCATTGCTGAGATTTGACCTTTTTTAAATTTTCCAAATAAGAATATTGCTGCAAACAATGCAACAAGATTCATAAATAACATAACAAAAGATTCCAGTAATCCTAATTGAAGATTTATCGATAATGGTGCTGCAAATCCTGCAGTAGAAATTTTCACAGTTTCTGCAGAAAGAAATACGAAACGATAAAACCAATCAGCAACCGCTACAAGATCAAATGTTAAAATTCCATAAAATGCTATAAGTGATAATTTTCTACTCACTTTATCAAATAGTGACATTAAGAAACCGATAGCAAGTGAGAAAATTATTATATAAATCGGATCTACCATTTTAACTCCTGATAATCATTTATATTTAGTGATTTGTTTTTTCTATACATTTCAACAACGAAAGAAAGCATCACTGCAGTCACAGCCAAACCAATTACAATTGCAGTAAGCACAAGAGCTGATGGAATAGGATCCACAACCTTTGACGCAGCTTCAGAAGCTTGTACTGCACTATCAATAATTGGGGCAGTTTTATCTTTAAGATAACCTAATGATACGATGATAATATGAACACCTGTATCAGCTATAGAGAATCCCAAGATAATTTTAATTAGATTTTTTTGAGTGAGCATTGCAAATATTCCAACCAATAAAAGTGCAATACCTATAATAAGTGAATATAGCATTATTCTCCCTCCATTGTGTCGATGATATTTGTAAGTTCAGCTCCAACCTTTAAACCTATAAGAGAATAGATAATTGGTATTGATCCGGCGCTAAAGAGATTTCCAAATTCTCCGAGTGGAATAATTCTGGAATTTAAGAAACCAATTGTAAGCACTAATCCCACAGCACCAATAATTACGTAAAAAACGCCTGAGAATGATTCTACAAGTTGAATAATTGTATGATTTATTTTTAGGTTTATATCAGCTAAAATCAGAAGTAAGAATCCGGAGGCAATAATTACACCACCTTGGAAACCACCACCCGGAGTTAAGTGTCCGTGCGAGAAAATATAAATACCTAAAACCATAACTAAAGCAGCTAAGAAAGTTGAAGTAGTTTTCAAGTTTTCAGTTGCTTCTTTTTTTTCTGTTTTCAGAGCTTTTTTCTTAAGTAAGAATCCAACAGCAAGAGTTGCTAAGAACAAAACTGTAACTTCTCCCAAAGTATCTAAACCTCTATAAGTAACAATTACTGATGTTACAACATTTGGAGAATTTAAATCTTTAATGGAGCCATTAACATAATCTGTTGCTAACTCTGATAATTCACTTCTTTCTTGGAAATTATTTACTATAGGCAAAAACATAACTAATAATCCAAGTAAAGCTAAAACTACTAATACATTTTTAATCATTTTTATTCTCCTTGCGTAATTTATTTAATGCAAAAAGAAATATCACTGTAGTTAAAGCACTACCGATTGATGCTTCTGTCATTGCCACATCAGGTGAACCCAAAACAAGATATATCACGCTGGCAAGAAGACTGATAACTCCTGCGCTAATTATTGCTGCTACTAAATTTTTAAGATAAATAGTAATAAAAGCAGCTCCTAGCATTATTATTCCTAATACGATTATTATTATGGAACTCATTAGATAAACTCCTTCCTATTATCGTTCTCCAGATCATCTTTTACTGATTTGGAAGTTAATTTTGTTCCGGTAAAATGTGCAGCTCTGGCAATAGCATTCGATGAAACAGGATTTGTAGATATTACAAAAACAATTAATATGATGATTTTTCCAAAGCAACCACATTCATAATTCCCAATTGATATTCCAAGTAAGAATAAGATTGTTCCAAGTGTTGTAGCTTTTGTTCCGGCTTGCATTCTATTATAAACATCAGGCATTCTTAAAATTCCTAATGCTCCTAAAAGTAGAACAATTGAGCCTAATAACGTTATAATTGATCCTAAAATATCCATTATAAACCTCTTTCCAAATAACGCGCAATTGCTATTACGCCAATAAAACTAACCAAGCCATAAACTATTGCTACATCTAAATAGATTATTCTATTTAAGAAATATGCAAAAAATACAATTAATGAAATCGTAATGATTGTCATTCCATCTAAAGCTACCGCTCTGTCAGCTATTGTAGGACCTTTTATCATTCTTATGAAAACAATAAACAAGGCTAAAAGAGCAATTAATGCAGCAATATTATAAATGATATTAGCCATAAATTACCTCCAAATACTTCTCGAATTTAGAAACTATCGCTTCAGTTGCACCTAAAACATCCTCTTTGGCTACATCTATCCAATGAATATAAAAATATTCGTCTCTCATTTCCACTGTTAATGTACCGGGTGTAAGAGTAATTGAATTAGCTAGCACTGCTCGTCCTAACGGACTTTTAAGTTTCGTTTTCACTTTCACGATACCGGGATTTATAGGTAATTTTGGAGAAATAATTCGCTTCGCGACATCTATATTAGATTTGATTAATTCCCACAAAAACACGAATAAATAGATAATCATAAAAGCAATTGATTTTGGCTTAAAGCTAATATCTGCAAGAATGTATAACTTATTGTAAAATAGTGCTGTAACTAAAACTGCCACTATTAATCCTAGCAATACTTCTTGTTTTGCGACACCAGCCAATAAGATCCAAATGGCAAACAAAATTACCACTGCAATTAATGCTGATTTAATTTTTTCCATTTAGCCTCCACTAATTTTTTATTGATTCTATTATTAAATTGTATAAATAGTCATAAGAATTTTTACCGATATATCTAAATTCAGCTATGAAGCTGTTTTCATCATTCCAGAATGCTTTTGCTAATTTTTCTGCATCAATACTTTTTTTTATCGATCCATCCTCTATTCCTTCTAAAATCATTTCATACAATATTTGATAAATTTCAGAATTAAAAGATTCATTTTTTAAAATTTCTTCCTTAGCTTCCATACATTGTTTTTTATGGTGCCGGAAAGAATCAAAAATCTTACAAAAATCAACACTATCAGCATAGTTTTTGATAAATTGATCTTTAATTTGTATCAGTTTATCAATTCCTGAAATATTCTGTTTATTAATTTCTCTAAATAGATTTAAGATATTTTCATAATGGATATTTACAATGGTGAAGCAAATCTCGTTTTTACTTCTAAAATAGGAATAGATAGAGCCTTTACTATAATTAGCTTCAGAAGCAATATCGTCGATAGTAGCAAGATCAAAGCCTTTTTCGAAAAAGATTTTTTTTGCTGCATCTAAGATGAGATTTCTTTTAAAATAATATTCTTGTTTTTTCCTTTTAATATTCATAGATTTTCCTTAGCTTTAATAAAAAAATTAAATTCCATTCATTTCATTGAACGTCGGTCAATATATTGGTTTAGTTTTCAGTGTCAAATATTTTCAATATTTAATGATAAATCAACGCAATATCACAGGGTTCAACCCAAAAAAGAATAGCTTATAATACGAATTTATAAGATTGTAAAAAAAATAAAATAATTGTAATTAAAATGTAATTTAGGGGAAATTCAATACTTTAGACAAAAAAAAAGGGCATTTTACAATGCCCTTATTATATTTGATAAAGCTAGTTAATTAACTAGCTTACCAGCTTCTTTTTGGTCTATCTTCTCTTGGACGAGCTTCGTTCACTCTAAGATTTCTTCCGTTTGATTCTTCACCGTCTAAAGCTTCAATTGCTTTTTTACCAGCAACTTCTTCCACCATTTCTACAAAACCAAAACCTTTTGATCTACCTGTCTCACGGTCTTTGATAATGTTAACTCTGCTAACTTCGCCAAACTGCTCAAAGAGCCCTTGAAGTTCTTCGTTTGTCATTTGATATGACAAATTTCCTACGTAAATATTCATTCTTTCCTCATTCTACACTATTAATTCTTTTTTTTTCATCATTCTAGACCTAGTGTATAAATCTAGTGAATCGTCGAATAAATTCGACATAAATTCTAAATTTAATTAGACTTTTCTTCAAACTATTCCAAATAGGAATTAACCAAACTTCCGAAATCATTTCTTCCAAGATAAATTTAAATTTATCAACTTACTTGCCCTAATAAAAATATCCGTTCCGAGAAGTCAAGATATATTTATTATATTTAACTAATATTTCAATAATTAACATTTTTTTCTTATCATATTTCCAATTCATTATTTTTAACATATCCGCATACGCTTTCATATAGCACTTTAAACTATCATAACTTAAATAATTAACAATCATTTTGCTTCTAAGAAAAATATTATTCCCACCGCTAAAAAATATGAAGATAAAAGAATAATCCCACACAATTTGATCACTTTCAGTAAGAAATATAAGAAAATTACGAATTTTGTTTTAGCAATATTTTCTTAATATCAAACAAATTACTAATCAATTTATTAAATCCCCATTTAATCGCAACCGGCTAGCGTTCAATTCAGTCCTAAGAATCTATAGCAATCGTCAATAAACAGCAGATTATTCGCTATGGTATGCGTTCTATGGGATTTGTCTAATATGCCATCAAGAGTTTTAGCTTTATCCAAGAATTCCTCAGCTCTTATCAATAGATCTTTATATTCTATCATCTGAGCAATAATTTCCTTTTTATATTCACTAATCTCACTTTTATAAATAAGAGAGTTCAAGTGCTTCATTTTATTATAATAATTAGTTTCTTCTTTGAATTTTTTTATAAGAGCATAACCTGCATTATTATATTGCCAAGCTTCAATATCAGTTCTACCCAACAAATGCGCACACTCTGCTGCTTTTAATAAATATTCAACTTGCATGTCATATTTATTTTGAGATTCATAGATTTTAACTTTCTCTTTAGCTTCTCGATAAATGCGCCAAAGCACTGCTTTGTTTGTGGAACTATCTATTAGGTTTTCTTTCCCCTTTATCAATACTTGACTTGTATTAGACTTTTCCTTTTCAACTTCAGGATTTGCATTATCTAAAGTATCTTCCATTATTACTTCATTAATGTGATAATCCCCTTCATTTCCCACTTTTTCTTTATTCCCCTCTTTTGTATCGCACCCAAAAAGAAAGACCAAAAAAAAGATAATAATATAATTCAAAATATCTCCTTTTACAGATCAAATTCATCTAAACAAAATCCATATAAAATTCATTTATATAAACCATTTCTTGGTGGATTTTACATAAAGATAATTTCAAAACCATTTAACCTTCGATAAAAACCAGTTGTTTCACATTTTATTGTCAAATTATTTAAATCTACTTATAAGACAATTCTCCAAGTAAATATTAGAAAGTACTTGCACCTAAACCTTCTGCAAGTCTATAGAACATAGTTTTAAACAAACTTCTTGAATAATATCTATGATAATCCAAACAGTAATTTTCATCATACCAAATAAGGTTATAATATTCTCTTACATCTTGCATAATTTCAGTATCATCATCAGCAATCAATTGTACATCAAGTTCCAAATTTTTATTTCCAATATTTCGTTTAGTTAAATTAGCCGAACCTAAAATAAGAGCATCGTCTTCTTGATAATGTTGAACTAAAATAAATTTGGAATGAAATTGTTCGCCATGAGTATTATACCATTTAATTTTAATATTGCCGTTTGATTTTTTATGAAGTTCATAAGCAACAGGGCGGTTAGGCACTCCATTTTTTTTTCTTCCAAAAGCATCTTTATTAGCATCTAAGATGATTTTTATATTCACACCTCTATTACTTGCTGAAATTAGATTTTCGATTACATCCCTATCCGATAAATAGAACATACCAATCTTTATGGAATCGTTTTTCGTTGTTCTTTTTATCTCGTTCAACAGATGTTTTTCAATCTCATGTTCACTAATCAATTTTAATCTCAGTTCACCTTGCGGATCATTTTTTAGTTTCATATCTACACTTAACTCTTTTTCGGAGAAATCTGCTACAGCTTTTTCTGCAAAATACAAATCACTTGCAAAATCACCATAAATTAGTATTCCTACATTGCAATGAGCACTACTGCCGTTGTGTGGATTTGCAGATGTAACAATGGCAGCCCAAGTATCTTCATAATCAGCAAGAAAAACTTTTCTGTGATTAGCTTTAAAATTTAATAAGCGCAAATATGATCTTAGTGTTATTTTATCGCCATTGTTGAATGGATGGGGGAAAATACCTTTTTCAGGTGAATTCCCAAACCATTGTATAAACGTACGCCAGAAAGGAGAATAAATAAGATTGCTATCAGGCATTTTATCAAGATCTGTGATAATAACATTTATTCCTGCTTCCTCCATTTTTGTTAGTTCAGGTAAGATATCACCACCATAGACATTATTTATCGGATCAGTGATAAAATCTATAGTCACGCTATCAACTACAGCTTTTTTTACTAAAAGTTCTGTCATCTCCCCACAAACATCTCTATAGCTTTGATCCTCTTTTCCCATATATTTATTAAATAAGAACATATCGAGTAATATATATTTTTGGGCTTTTTCAATATGCTCAAACATAGTATCAAAAATTTCTTGATCAGCTATTCTTTTCCCATTTTCCTGATAAGTAAGATCATACAAGAATGATACTTGATCTTCGCTAACGAAATATGTTTCACCGGCATAATCTGTTCCGTCCGGCATACCTTTAAAATTATGATACACACATCCAGACATAAACAAACTTAGCACAAATAATAATGTTAATATTCTTTTTCCCATTTTCCCTTCTTAAAATTGGTGACCGACATTAATAAAATGAATAAATTTTTCCGAGTCTGAATTTCTGGATATTGAATAATCAATACTTCCAAATGGTGCTCTTATTCCTATTTTACTACAAGCTCCAATCACAAGATCTTGGGTATCCAGAATCCCTAATAAGTGATCCGAATAAGTTAAAATACTTGCAGCTTGAGAAAAATATATTTCATTCCAAATATTAAATACAATATCAATTTTGCTCGTTCCAAAGTTGCTGTTTAAAATAGAATTTGGTTTATAGCCAAAATATGGAATAGCATTTTCTGCCTCATTTACATTTCCACCTATCGAGAATAAATATATTGGAACAGTTGTTTTTTCTTCAGTAGAGATAGAACCGATAGTCATTCCAAAATTTACGGTAGTTCTATCATTTAAAGGCAAATACTTATCAGAATTATAGATAAACCTGGTTAAAGGTTCCTCATCACAATTATCATCGTTAGTTTCAAGCGGTACGATATATTCAAATTTTGCAGTAAGATTAATACCTTTCTTAGGATAATATTTTCTATCTAAATTATTAATCTTAACAAAAGCATAAGATCGAAAAACCTGATATTTTTTTTCATCGAATTGATCATTATATTCGCTTTTTACGCTATTTATATCATAATTCATACCAATACCAATTGCTGCTGAATTAAGGAAAATCGTTTGCAAAACAAAATCGCTTGAAGCTTGGTCATAAATAAATTCTTCCAATTCCTCATCATTTTCAAATCTTATTTTATAACGTTCTCCATGAGCAGATAAGCCAAAACCAAAACCTGGTTTCCATCCTAAATGTAAGAAATATGAAGCATCAAAACTGGGAGTTTCACTAAGAATAGCATCAATAGAAATTCTAGAGCCCTCTAACAGTAAGTTTCTACTGGTTTGATTTAACAGAATTTCTGCTTTTGTTTCCGAGTTATAATTAAAGGAAAAATTAAATACATTGTTACTTTTCTCAATAACTGTAATTTCCAAATCAGCTCCATTTTCACTTGGAATAAACCTGTAAGTAACACGTTCAAAATACATACTCCCCCACAATCTATCGATTGCGTTGGAAATTTGTTCAAAAGAAGAAACGCTATGTTCTCTTAAGTGTAATTTTCCGATTACCAAATTTTTAGATACTGTTTTCAATCCTTTAACTTTGATTTTATTTAATTTAATTTTATCTACCTTTAGAATTGGAATCCCACGATCTTCTTTCTCATACTTACTTTGCTCTTCAGCAATCTTTTTTAATTCATCATACTTTGAATATGCTGCTTCTTTTCCTGCTTCTAATAGCCCTGGAATATTATCAAATTGTAAAATACTAACATCATTTACTTCCGGTCTAATCAATATATCAGCTAGTTTTTGCTGTTCTCTTGAGCGTTCGATACCTCTAAAATTTATTGATTGTTCCATTACTCGAACTAAAGAATTTAATTTTTCCTTACTATATAATTCACTACTTACATCAATAGCAATTACAATATCAGCACCCATTTCTATTACATCTTGAACCGGTAAATTTCTTGCAATGCCACCATCGATAAGAATTTTACCTTCGTGCATCACAGGTGTAAAAGCAGATGGAATTGACATACTTATGCGCATTGCCTCTGCTAAAGTTCCGTTTTTTAAAACAACAGCTTCTCCGGTTTCCAGATCTGTAGCAATGCAACGAAATGGAATATGTAAATCATCAAAATCATCTACTTGATTAGTTGAGATAGTTAGATCAGATAGGAATTTAGATATTCGTTGCCCAGCAACAATTCCACTTGGTAATTTAATTCGATAATTTTCAATTGGTAATTCGCCAATATAGCGTTCAATATGATCTTTTTCTTCAAAAGAGACATCAGACAAAAGCATTTCATCCAGCAATAATTTTCGCCAGTTTTGTTTTTTTAGGATTTTTTCTAATTGTTTAGAATCATACCCCACAGCATACAAACCCCCAATTATTGCACCCATACTGGTTCCTGCAATATAATCAGGTTCTATTCCGAGCTCTTCAAGAACACTTAGCACGCCAACATGAGCAATTCCTCTAGCGCCGCCACCACTGAGTACCAAGCCTATTTTAGGTCGTTCATTCGATTCTTTAGCATAACTCATTATGCTAACGAACATCAACATCATTATTATTATTCTTTTCATTTTCCCAAATCAAAATATCTACTACAAGTGTCAAACATTAAAGTTATAATAATTTAATAAATTGATTTCATTTTTCTTATTGTTCATCGAGTTATTAATAATGTTTACATTCTTAAATAAATACTTCATATGACTTATTCAAAACAAAATAATAAAAACACAAATTTCAAAAAAAAATACCTAAACCTACTAAATATCCCAAAACAAATCTAAATTATTTTTTCTAAGATAATTTTGAAGATCACTCAAATATTTATCTGAAATCTTTTTAAATTTTCCTTCTCTTTTGCATTCCAATAAAAATTTATTGACTTCATTTAACAAACGGCCATTACCTTTTTTCACTGCAATCGCCCAGTATTGCAATGTCCCTTCTATTGGTTGTAGATTCATTTTTGTAGTTTCTTTATATTTTTTATAATTTTCATAAATTGTGAGAGGATCATAAATGAAGACATCAGCTTTACCTTGTGCAACTTCCAAAACGCAATTTTCCAAATTTTCAAAAGATTTAACTTTTGCATTCGGCAATTTTTTTGAGGCCAGATTTGCACCAACAGTACCGGATTTTACTACAACTGTGTATTCAGGTGAATTCAAATCGTTAAAATTTTCTGCTTTTGTTTGCTTGTTCAATAGCAAAGCAAGCCAACTTTTAGCATAAGGTAAAGAAAAATCTACAGCTTTTTCCCTATCTTCGGTAATACTCATTGAAGACAAGATCAAATCAGCATTATCATTTTGCAAAGTAGGAATTAATCCTACCCAAGATGTATTTCTTACAACCAATTTTTTATTTAAATTATCTGCAAGGTCGCTAGCAATTTCTACAGAAATACCTGAAGGATTTCCTGAACTATCTATTGTTTCAAAAGGTGGATATTGTAATTCCATCGCAACAATAATTTCATTATTTTCTTTTTTCGAAGAGCATGCACCAATAATAATTGCAATCAATAATATCAATATCTTTTTCATAAAAATTACCTTTAGTTTACTTTCCCATCAAATGAAATTTCTTTCACAATTAATGAATCACTAGAAGCTATCTTTGAGATTTCATTTGTATAGAGACTAATTTGTCTCTGGAATTCTTTTAATTTATTTCCTTTCAATTGATTAGCACCAACCATGCGTAAGTTAGTTTTAGGATTAACCCATCTACCATTTTTCTTAACACCAAAATGAAGATGAGGTCCGGTAGAATAACCTGTATTACCTACAGTTCCAATTAATTGCCCTTTTCTAACTCGTCTTCCTTTTCTGGTTTTAATTGAATTAAGATGCGCATATTGAGTGATCATTCCATTATCATGTCGAATTCGTATTGAATTACCATAGCCGTTTCCATTATTGTTCGCTTTTATCACAACTCCCGATGAAACAGCATAAACAGGAGTTCCTGTGCTTCCCCGTAAATCTATACCGGTATGCAGTTTCTTTCTTCCTGAAATTGGATGAATTCTATATCCAAAAGGAGAACTAATATGCATTCTATCTAATGGTGTACGAACAGCATTGGAAACTAAACGCTTACCGTTTTTTGTGTACATTCCGGTAAATGCAGATGCTTCGGCACTATCTTCATAACGATAGGCATATTTTGTACCTGCTCTTTTACCACTGTATTTTGCATAAAGGACTTTACCGCGTGGTTGCATTTCACCTTTCACAAATTTTTCTTCTATATATACCTCAAACATATCCCCTACTCTTGCATCTGTAGAGAATGCAATTTGAGATTGCATAGCATTATTCACTTGTTGTCTAATATACGGAATCACGCCAAGACTATCCAATGCAGCGTCCAAAGTACTATTATTCTTTGTTAAAACACCATTTACAACTCGTCGTCTCAATTCATAAGGCAAAGTTATTTTATTATATTTTAATTCTCTTGGACCTAAGATATAAAATTCATGGATACTTGTTTTATCCGGGCGGTAAGAAAATTTCTCAAACTTTTTTACATTTAGACTATCTACAGAAAAATCAACAGTCATAATATCGCCAACATCGATACTAGTCGCATCGATATACTCACCTAATTTCCAAGCGAAATATCCAACACTTTTAGCAGGCATTCCAACGTCTGTAAGAACTTGATAAATGCTACCACCTTTTAGAATGGGCTTTTCTACTGTAACAGTAAATTTGGTACTATCAGAAGAATTTATTTTATATTTAGCATTGAAAGCATCAAAAGATAAATCCAAAATATCAAGCGAATCTTTGCTTGCTCGAACAGTTATAAAAATACTGTCGCTCATTGCTTTTTTTAATAAGGATTCACCAATTATTTCTTGGAATTCCAAAATATTTTTATATCCATTTAGTAGTAATAATTGGAAGGGATTTTCACCGGGTTTAATTTTAAAATTTTCTATTCTATATGGATCTTCAACGACCTTCTCTTTTCCACATCCTAAAAAAGTAAAAGTTATCAATATTACTATTAAAACATTAATCATAAATCTATTTTTTTTACGTAAAATCATTTGCACTCCTTATTATGCTGCTAAAAAATAAATTTTCACATTTCAAGACAACTTTTTTTTTCTTCAGAAAATATTCCGGATGCTATAAGTGGTTAGTATTTTAAAGGCACTTTATAATATTCTATAAAAAAAAGCCTTAGGATTTCTCCTAAAGCTTTTATCTTTATAATTCATTTATTATCTAAATAAAACCACATCAATCAGACCCAATACAAAGATTAGGCTATTTATAGCTTCATTTCAATCATCTTTTAATTTAACATCTATCCGTTAAACGGTGGTGGTTTGTTATGTAGCACAATTTCATCCTTTGCCACCTACACACAAAATTCATCACAACCTCCATTTTTAGGTTAATTCAATTATTCAAGGCTGGGAAATTATTCATCCAACATCTCGCTGTTTTAACGAACGCGAGCGATTGAATATTTATCTCTTTTTGCATTCCATTTTTTTACAAATTTCATCATAACCTCCATATTTTTTTTTTAATTGAAAGCATAACATAACTGTTTTTTGGTTAATGCAAAACTTTTTATATATTTTTTTTTAAGATCGAATAAAATCAGGTTCGCAAATAAATATTTTTACATTTCGAAAGCCATTATGGAAACAAGTAACTTCTTTCTTTACAGAATGTTTCAGCATTATAGCCATCGCAGATTATTCTTTTCTCTTCACTTTTGCAAATCATCAATATTGTAGAAAATCTTTAAACTATTATATAAAACAATTGTTCGCTAATTGTTAATAATATTTTTAAAATAATTTTTAAGATCCATTTTCTAAAAATTTCATTATTCTGATAAATATTGGTCATAAAATTATCTGTTGTTGACTGATTAAATTTGTTTTATTTTTTTGCTTAAAAAATAGCCTTAGGAGAATAGCAAATGAAAAATGGAAGAATAGCAATCCCTACAGAAGGAAGTGGTGGTTTGGAAGCAATTAGATCCGGACATTTCGGTCATTGCTCTGTTTTTACTTTGATAGATATCAAAGATGGTGAAATTATAAACGTAGAAACAGTGCCCAATCAGGAACACCGTGAGGGTGGATGCCTTGTTCCTGTGAACATCCTGGCTAATGCCGGAGCAGATACTCTAATAGTCGGTGGAATGGGTACAAGACCATTAATAGGCTTTAATCAAGCAGGAATAAAAGTTTATTATGAAACTACACAACCTTCAGTAAAAGCAGCCTTGGAAATGTATATCAATGGAAAGCTTCCTGAAATGATGCCACAAAATGCTTGCGGTGGTCATTAGGATAGCAGTAATTTTTTTTATAGGATTATTGAGATAACAAATAATTTCTCAATAGTCCTTCTTTTTTTGAATAAATAAATTTTCTACTCTTTTTATGCTTTATCTCATACTCACGTTTCATAGCATTTGATTTTGTTTCAAATTCTTCATAATAAACAAGCTTCCACGGAATACCGGATTTCGTTGATTTACTCCAACCGCTATTATGTCTTTTCAATCTTAAATCCAAATCATGAGTATATCCAACATAATATTTATCCTTAGATTGGGAATATAAA
>Ga0256842_1001025_pt1 | contig 23609 bp, 22 predicted proteins | sample 4559240metaG_FD_185973 | JGI IMG/M metagenome (GOLD analysis project Ga0256842, IMG submission 185973) | Hydrothermal vent microbial communities from Guaymas Basin, Mexico - 4559-240 | ecosystem: Environmental > Aquatic > Marine > Hydrothermal vents | place: Mexico: Guaymas Basin | collected... | reverse complement strand
CTAAAATATATGAGTGGAGTGAAAAAGAGTTAGAGATATATGACTATATGTCGATGCAAGAGGGTAAAAGATATAATGAGATAGAAACTGCTCGAATGGATGGTAGAGAACTAGGACTTGAAGAGGGACTTAAAGAGGGTCGTGAAGAGGGTCGTGAGCAAGGAAAACTTAATGAAAAAATTGAAATCGCAAAAAATCTACTAGATATACTTGATAATGAAACCATCTCTTTAAAAACTGGCTTAGATATAGAGATGGTACAAAAACTAAGAATAAAATAGGAAAATAATTATGTTACATAAATTTAAAGGTATTACACCTACTATCGGAGAAAATAGTTGGATAGCACCATCAGCTGATGTTGTTGGTGATGTTGAGTGTGGAGTTGATTGCTCTATCTGGTTTGGTTGTGTCGTTCGTGGTGATGTTCACTACATAAAAATTGGCAATCGTGTAAATATACAAGATTTAAGTATGATTCATGTAACACACTACAAAAAGCCAGATAAAAGTGATGGTAATCCAACTATCATCGGTGATGATGTAACGATAGGTCATAGAGTTATGCTTCATGGTTGTACCATAGAAAAAGCTTGTCTAATTGGTATGAGTGCTACCATTTTAGATGGTGCTATTATAGGTGAAGAATCTATCGTTGGTGCTGGTTCACTTGTAACAAAAAACAAAAAGTTTCCACCCCGTTCACTCATTATGGGAAGCCCTGCTAAAGTTATAAGAGAGTTAAATGATGATGAAGTAAAAGAACTTTATGCTTCTGCTTTTCGTTATGTAGAGTTTAAGAAAGATTATCAAGAGTAAGAGAGAACTTTCTCCCTTACTTATTAGTTATGTTCTATAATCAGCATTTATCTTAACATACTCATAACCTAAATCACAACCGTAAGCTATAAACTTACCATCTGCTATACCTAAGTCACATGAGATTGTAAACTGATCTTTTTTCATAACTTCTGATGCTTTAGATTCCATCTCAGAATCAAAAAATAGTTCACCTTTTTTATAAACAGTTAGTTCATCAAATGAGATAGTTAAACTCTCTTCATCTGCTTCAACCCCACTTGCTCCCACTGTTGATGCTATTCTTCCCCAATTTGGGTCTTCACCAAAAAGTGCTGTTTTTACAAGTAAAGAATCTGAAAGTGCTTTTGCAACTTTTTGAGCCTCTTTATCATCTTTAGCACCTGTTACATTATAAGTTACAAGTTTTGTAGCACCCTCACCATCTCTTACCATCTCTTTGGCTAGAAAAAGCATTATTTTATGTAGAGCATCTTTAAAAGCATCTTTATCTACAACTTCACTTTTAGAGTTACTTAGTAACATAACAGTATCATTTGTAGAGGTATCACCATCTACACTTGCCGCATTAAATGTTGTAACTGTTACCTCATCTAAAATCTGTTGCATATCATCTTTAGAAATTTTAGCATCAGTTGTTATAAAACATAACATTGTAGCCATCGCTGGGTTTATCATACCAGCACCTTTTGCTATCGCTCCAATGTTAAAACTACTACCATCATCTAACTCAACATTAAAAGCGATCTCTTTAGCAAATGTATCTGTCGTCATTATAGCTTGTGAAGCACTTGAAGAATCTCTTTTAGTAAAATCAAAAAGTTTTATACCATCGATAATCTTCTCTTTTGGGATTCTAACACCTATAACACCCGTTGAACTCATAACTGGATTTATCATATTTGGCACATTACTTAGAATCTCATCTATATCACTAACACCAGCTTTTCCCGTCATAGCATTAGCATTTTTAGAGTTGATTAAAACAAAGTTAGTTTTAAAATCACCCTTTTCTCTAAAGTGTCTTATGGGGGCAGCAAACATCTTGTTAGTTGTAAAAACACTCGCTACATCACACTCTGTATCTGAGTAGATAAATGCCATATCTTTAGCATTATTTGGTTTTAGACCAATACTCACACCATCAGCAAAAAAGCCATCACTTGCACATACTCCACCATCTATTTTATTAATTTTATACAAATTTTAATTCCTTAGGTTTTTCTCTTCTATTTAATAATTCTCTAGTCATATTAATTCCACTTTGATTTCCAATTAGTAAAAGTTTACATTCACTAGTAAGTAGTGTATCACCTTTTGGCATAGAGATAAATTTTCCCTCTTTTTTAGTGATTCCAATCACAGATGTGTTAGCTATTTTTCTAATATGTGTCTCTTTAAGTTTCTTTAAAACAGCCCAGCTATATTTTGGAATCACAACCTCTTCCATATCAATAGGATTATCACTCTTATATAGAAACTCCTCTATTAAGTTTTGCATATCTGGACGAGCAGCCATAGCACTAACTCTTTGAGCAGTTAATTTTGTTGGAGAAACAACAGTATTTGCTCCAAGTTTCTTAAGCTTTTCAACATCACTCATATTTTCAGAAGATGAGATAACATAATATGGTCTAGGCAGATCATGCTCTTTCTCAAACAATCTAACCGAAGCGATAATTGCGATATTATCAGCGATAGAATCTGAAAGAGTGATTAAACCTTTAGCAGAAGCTAAATGAGCTTTAAGCATTGCAAGTTCAGCATGTGGTTCAGCTTCCAAATATGTTGAATATTTATGCTCTTTTGCCCATTCATGTATCTTTGGATTAGGATCAATAACAACAAAAGGTATATGATTTTCACGAAGTTGTTTTGTAACCTCTATAGTATAATCATTATGATAACACACAACAAAATGTTTTTTTAATCTTACTATATTATATAGCATCCTTCTCTCCTTTAAAATAGCAACTATATTACCTCTAGTTAATTCAGAAACCATAATACCTACAGCACTAGAAAAAACTCCAAATCCAGCAATAATAAGAGTTATGGTAAATATTCTTCCAGCATCAGAAACAGGAGCTATCTCTCCAAATCCAACAGTTGTAAAAGTGATACCAGTTTGATATATAGCATCCATCAATTTAAAATCATCTATTATGACGAAACCAAGTGTTCCAACCATCATAGTCATAACTGTTAATATTAAAGGTAGGCGAAATGCTCTAAGGTGAGGATAAACTTCAGGAAGAAGTTTTATGTCAGGTTTGGGAGAAGACTCCCAATGAAGAAATTTACGAATCCTAATTAAAAGATTCATATCAATTTCCAGAAAAAAGAATACTTAAGAATTTTTCTTAAGTGTTCTTAATTCTCTTGCAGAAATTTTAATTTTCTTTGTAGTACCATCTTCTAAAGTGATACGAACTGTTCTTAAATTAAGTAAAAAACGACGCTTAGTTCTGTTTTTTGCGTGAGAAACATTGTTTCCACTCATAGGGCCTTTGCCACTAATAGCACATTTTCTTGCCATCTTAGCTTCCTTGTTTAGGTTTAAAAGTGAGGAATTATACCAACTCAAAGCAAAAGTTGAACTTAAGAGAGGAGAATATTATATATTTTTCTCAATTTATTTGATTTTTATCCTTTAATAGCTAGAATATACGAAAATATATTTAAAAGTGCAATAAATTGATAACAAATCAGAAGATAAATAACTTTATAGAAAAAATACCACCAGCTCCAAAGGCTTTACAAGTTACGATAGCATTGTTAAATCAAGGTGAATTAATCAAAGCTGCTCAAATAGCTGAAACTGATAATGCACTAAAATCATATCTAAAGAATATAGTAAACAAACCTATCTATGGTTTTAGAAATGAGGTAACAGAAGTTTCACAAATATTTGGAATTTTAGGTGTTTCTTCATCTCAACAAACTGTTTATAATTATATGATGACTTTATTATCTCCAGATAAATGGATTTTATTTAATTTAAACTCTGTAAAGTTTTATGAACTTCAAGCAAAACTTTCAAGAAGATGGAAAACAATTTTAAATCACTTAAATATTACAGATATAGATATTGAAAGTGCTGTTACTTTACTTCCTGCTAGTATTATCGTAGCAGATGCTCTTTTTGGTGAAAAAAAAGATGATGTTGAACTGATTAGAGGAACAACTAATATAGACCTAAATACTATCTTATCTCGCCTTTGTAATAATGATCTTTTTGATATTTGTGAAAAGATAGCTAAAAGATGGGATATGCCACCTAAAATAGCAAAAATTGTTCAAGCTTCATCTGGTATAAAACCTAGTGATAATAATGAACTAAACACATTAGGTAAATGGATGCACCTTTTACTATTTTATGAATTATCACAACCTATGTTTATAGAGAGTGGATTAAATGATTTTATAGAGTTTAATGTTGAATATGTTGAAGATATTTATGAAGAATTTGCTACATTGATAGGGATAGAATCATGAGAGCCGTAGTAAAAGATGGTATAGGTGTTTTTACACCACAGGGATTTTTAGATGGAGATACAAGCCATGTTTTTCTAACGATGGATGATATGGAAGCTACTGTAAAACTAAATGTATGTATGATTTTAGTATCACTGAAAAAAGTTATTTTTTTTAATAGGAACGGATTAGATACATTTGTAAAGCTGTTTGAAAAGATAAAAGCACACTCCCATATAAAAGTTGGCTTTTGTGATTATGATATAAAAAAATTCAATGCTATAAATAATTTTTATAAAGATGAGATAGCCTTTTCCTTGTTTGCATCGTACGATATAGCTGTACTTTTTGCATCAAATTTAGAACATAAACAGCTCAATGTTTTAATCTACAATATGGATAAATCTCAAAGATCAGCTATGGCAATAGAACTACACGATAATGGTCATAATCCAATCATAACACAATCTAAAGAGGAATTTAAAAAGAAAAAAAATCTCGAAAAGACTTATGACATTATCATAGAACATACATTTTTAGGACAGATGGGTGCAAATATAGCTACAAGAGTAACAGGAAATGCTATCATTTATACTGTATCATCATTTTTAGATGCTGAAGTCTCAAATAAATTTGATATAACTTACCATACTAACTCACTAAATGTTGGCTTTAGATTATTTATATTTGATGCTTATAAAGTTGTTAGTATGAATATTCATGCTTTAAACTTTTTTTCAAAATTATCAGCTTCAGCTGCTGAATATAATGCTACTATATGTTTTGTAGGGCTTACATTTGAAAAGATACAACTATCGTTTAAAGAAACATTAGAAGATTCTGGAATCTTATTTTTTGATCAGATGGATGATATTTTAGGAAATAAAAAATTATTGAATGAATTAGGTGCTAGTAGTGCTGCTAATGGTAAACTAAAGAGAGTTTTAAACAAAGGTATAGTTTCTGAACTTCCACAGTTTATAGAAGCAACTGTTGCAACTATTGAGATGATGACAAATGCTAAGGCTCAAAAAGATTCAGCTAAGGTAGATAAAATAATCATAGAAGATACTACAGATAAAATCGCTAGTTCTATAGGGTTTTATGGTGATATTGATGGTATGGTGATTTTAGTTTTTCCAAGAGAGATTGCTAAAAAAGCTTGTTCACTTCTTATAGGTGAAGAGACTAATGATATGGAACAGATTTTAGATACTTTAGCTGAACTTGTAAATATTGTTGGTGGTAAAATAAAAACTTTATTAAGTGAAGAGCATATAAATGTAAGTATCACTCTACCTAGAACTTACAACGATATAGATTCTCTTTTAGAGATAACACAAGAGAGAAAAGGTGTTCAGGTAGATTTATCTTTTAGTGATGATAAATTTCTTTTTTTCTTAACTAGATAATTATAGTTAATTAGGTAAAATACACCACTTTAAAAATAGAGGTGTTTTTATGCTTGTAGCTCCTAGTGTTTTATCTGCTGACTTTGGTAATCTCCAAAGAGATGTTGAATCTATCTGTGATTCTGGTTGTGATTTAGTTCATGTTGATGTTATGGATGGTCATTTTGTTCCAAACTTAACTATTGGACCTGTTGTAGTTTCTGCTATCGCAAAATGTGCGACTAAACCACTAGATATACATCTAATGGTTGAAAACAACACTTTTTTTGTTGAACTGTTTGCACCATTAAAACCTAAATATATCTCTTTTCATATAGAAGAGGAGAAACACCCACATAGACTTATACAAAAGATTCGCTCTTTAGGTATAAAACCAGCTATCGTTTTAAACCCTCACACTCCACCAGAATCTGTTGAGTATCTTTTAAAAGATTTAGATATGGTTCTACTTATGAGTGTAAACCCCGGATTTGGTGGTCAAAGCTTTATAGATAGTGTTATAGATAAAGCTTCTAAACTTAACGATCTTCGTAACAAGATTAACCCAGACTGCCTTATAGAGGTTGATGGTGGTGTTAGTGATAAAAACATACAATCTTTAAAAGATGTTGGTGTTGATGTTGTTGTAGCTGGTTCTTATGTATTTAACCATAAAAGCAAAAAAGAGGCTATTGAGAGTTTACAAATCTAATGCGTACTAAGATTTGTGGAATCACCTCATATAACGATGCGATAGATGCTATAAACTCTGGTGCTAATGCACTAGGGTTTGTTTTTTATAAAAAATCTCCAAGATATATATCTCCAACAGATGCCAAGAAAATTATAAAAAAACTCCCACCATTTGTTGAAAAAGTGGCACTATTTGTAAATGAAGATTCTAAAACTATAAACTTGTTTATGAAAGAATCTTCTGCAACATTAGCACAACTTCATTTTGAGATTGATGATGAGTTATGTGATGAGTTAGAATCTCCATACATAAAAGTTGTTAGAGCAAAAAGTTCTGCTGATATTTTAAAATATAGTGATGAATATAGACTTATTGATGCTTATTGTGAAGCTTATGGTGGAGCAGGAAAAAGATTAAATATAGAGTGGTTTAAAGATGTTGATTGTTCTAAAATCATCTTAGCTGGTGGGCTAGATTCTACTAATGTTTCAGCACTAAAAGAGTATGGTTTTTATGGGGTTGATGTTAGTAGTGGTGTTGAACTTTCTCATGGTAAAAAAGATTCAAAAAAAGTTAGAGAGTTTATACAAAATGCTCAATAAAGAGTTCCCACTAGATAAAAAAAGTATACATAGATTATCTTCAAATGGTTTATCACTTGAAACTATAAAACCACAATTAGATGAGGGGTTAGATTTATCATTGGAGTTATGGAGAGCAAAAGGTTTAGATATTGTAAAGAAAAAAGGTTATTTCTTTTTTCATACTAAATTTATAGATGTTGATGAAGCTGAATTTTGTATAGTTGATATTGAAACAAATGGATCACATTTAGATAGACATCAAATCATAGAGATAGCTGCTGTAAAAGTGAAAAATAAAAAAATTATAGATAGATTTGAAACACTTGTAAAATGTGATAGAATCAATGAACATATCACTAGAATTACAGGTATAAAAGTGGAAGATACCCTAAATGCACCAAATTTAAAAGATGTGTTATATGATTTTAAACTTTTTTTAGGTGATTCTATATTTATAGCACATGATGTCAAATTTGATTATAATTTTATATCTGGTTCTTTTGAGCAAGTTGGATTAGAACCTATACTAAACAGATATTTATGTTCACTTGCACTTGCAGAAAGAACTATGGTATCATATAGATATGCTCTCTCCTACCTTAGTGAGTTTTTACACATAAATCCAAATGCAACACACCATCGTGCTATGAGTGATGTAATAACAACATATGAACTTTTTATGTTATCTTTAAAAAATTGTAACGAAAATATAAATAATGTAGAAGATTTAATAAGATTTTCAAAAGATGCACCAAGAGTAAAAAGACCTAAGTTTGACCCACTAATGAAAAATGAAGAGAAAAATGAAAAAGAGGTTATTTCAGAGTAAATAATTACTCTGAAAAAGCACCGGGAGCTACAAGTTTATTATATCTTGCTTCCATTCGCTCCTCTGAACTCATCTCTTTAAGTTTAGATAATTCAGATAAAAAATACTCAGCTATAGCTGTTGCTGCACCCTCTTTATCTCTATGAGCCCCTATTAGCGGTTCATTGATTACATCATCAATTAGTTTAAGATCAAGTAGATCACCACTTGTTATTTTCATAGCAGTTGTAGCTTCTTCAACTTTTTTAGGATCATTCCATAAAATAGCAGAACATCCCTCTGGAGAGATAACACTAAATACAGAGTATCTCATCATAGCAAACTTATCAGCTACACCGATAGCTAAAGCACCACCAGAACCACCCTCACCTATAACAATAGATATAGTAGGAACATTAAGTTCAGAAAACTCTAGTAAGTTTCTAGCGATAGCTTCACTTTGATTTCTCTCTTCTGCTCCTATTCCCGGATATGCGCCCGGTGTGTCTACAAGCATTAAAACTGGAATACCAAATTTTTCAGCCATTTGAGCAGCACGAAGAGCTTTTCTATAACCCTCTGGATGTGGCATACCAAAATTTCTTCTAATTTTATTTTTAGTACCACGACCTTTTTGCTCACCGATAACCATAACTTTTTCTGTACCAATATAACCTAAATAACAAAGTATAGCAGCATCATCCCGAAAATGTCTATCGCCATGAATCTCATACTTATCTCTCATAATTAAGTTAATATAATCAAGGGCATATGGTCTATCTAAGTGACGAGCCAATTGAAGTTTCTGAAAATCAGATAAATTTTTATATATTTTAGTAACATCTTTATCAAGTTTTTTTTCAAGATACTCAACAGCATCTTCATCATGACGAACTTGTGCAGAAATTATATCTTCTTGAGTTACTTTTATTTTTTTTTCAAAGTCTAAATAAGTAGCCAAATTAAATCCTTAAACTATTATATTTTTTTAAAGATAAGAACACCATTTGTTCCACCAAAACCAAATGAGTTACTCATAACTACATTTAAGTCAGCTTTTCTAGCACCCTCAGTTACATAGTCTAAATCACAGTTCTCATCAGGAGTTGTATAGTTAATAGTTGGAGGGATGATTCCATCTCTCATAGCCATTAAACAAGTTACAGCTTCGATTCCACCAGCAGCACCTAAACAGTGACCGATTTGACCTTTTATAGAACTAACTGGAGGACAATTTTCTTTTCCACCTAAAAGTTCTTTAACAGCTGCTGTTTCATTTTTATCGTTAATTGCAGTAGATGTTCCATGAGCATTTACATAATCAACATTAGGTTCACCAGCCATTTTATAAGCAGCTTTCATTGCACGAGCAGGACCATCTAAAGATGGAGTAGTTATATGATTAGCATCTCCACTCTCACCAAAACCTATAATCTCACCATAAATTTTAGCACCACGAGCAACAGCAGATTCATACTCTTCTAAAACTAAAGAAGCAGCACCCTCACCCATAACAAAACCATCTCTATCTTTATCAAAAGGGCGAGAAGATGTTTTTGGATCATCATTTCTAGTTGAAAGTGCTTTCATAGCAGCAAAACCACCAATCCCAACACCAGTAATAGCTGATTCAGCAGATACCACTAACATTCTATCAGCACCATTACATATGATTGTTTTACAAGCCTCACTTATAGCATGAGTTCCAGCAGCACAAGCTGTTACACTTGAAAGGTTTGGACCTTTAGTACCATGTTCAATAGAAACAAATCCACCAAGCATATTTACTAAAGCACCCGGAATAAAAAATGGACTTATTCTTCTAGGACCTCTATTTGCTAAAATTACAGAATTTTTCTCGATAGATGGAAGACCACCGATTCCAGATCCAGCACTTATACCAAATCTTTCCATATCAGTATCTTCTGCAAAATCAGCATCAGCCATAGCTTCTTGAGCTGCTTTTAAACCAAGATGTATAAATCTATCAGCTTTTTTAACCTCTTTTGGAGCCATAACAGTTGATGGATCAAAATCTTTAACTTCACCAGCAATTTTAACACTATAACCCTCAGGGTCGAAGATTGAGATAGTATCTATACCACATTCACCATCACAGATAGCTTTAAAAGAACTCTCTTTATCATTACCAACTGAATTAATCATACCTAAACCAGTTACTACTATTCTTCTCATTTAATATTCTCCATAAAATTATAAAATACTTTTAAAAATCACTCTAAACTGACTATTAAAAGTATTTATCAAATAGCACTAAACTATAATAATATAGTATTTAGTGCTAAAACTAACTTATTTGCTTTCTATATAAGCAACTACATCAGCTACAGTTTGAATTTTTTCAGCTTCTTCATCAGGAATTTCGATATCGAATTTTTCTTCAAGAGCCATTACTAATTCAACTACATCTAAACTATCAGCACCTAAATCTTCAACAAATTTCGCATCTTCTTTAACTTCATCAGCGCTTACGCTTAACTGCTCAACTACAACTTCTTTAATATCTTCTAATAGTGCCATTCTAGCTCCTGTTTTTTTATTTTATCGGATAATTATAACGAATTTAGCTTAAAAAAGCCATTACGCCATATTCATTCCACCATTTACTTTTAGAGTTTCACCAGTTATGTAACTTGAATGGTCAGAAAGTAAAAATGCTGTTGCTTCTGCAACCTCTTTTGTACTTCCCATTCTTTTCATTGGTATTTTTGCATTGATGGCATCTTTAATATCATCACTTAAAATCTCTGTCATCTCAGTTGAGATAAATCCGGGAGTTACACTGTTAAAACGGATTCCACTTGTTGCAGATTCCAATGCGAAACTTTTAGTCATAGCGATAACACCACCTTTACTAGCTGCATAGTTAGTTTGACCAGCATTACCCGTTTCGCCAATAATAGAAGAGATGTTTACAACTGAACCAAATTTTTTCTTTCTCATAGCTTTCATAGATTCTCTACAACCTATAAATACTGAAGTTAAATTTGCATTAATTACATAGTTAAAATCATCAACTTTCATACGAAGAGCTAATTTATCATTTGTGATTCCAGCATTGTTTACCAAATATGAAAGTTCACCATCTGAATCAACTATAGTTTTTATAGCATCAACAAAAGCTTTCTCATCACTAACATCAAAACCGATAACAGCAGCACTTCCACCATCAGCTTCAATCATCTCTTTTATAGAATCAGCCTCTTTTGCTCCACTTCTATAATTTATCCAAACTTTTAAACCAAATCCAGCTAAAGTTTTTGCAATCTCTGCACCAATACCACGACTTGAACCTGTAACTAAAACATTTTTACCACTAAATTTCATTAAATTTTTCCTTCTTATTAAATTAAACTATTATCCATCTCTTTTGGAATCTCTAAATCCATAAGTTTTAAAACGGTAGGTGCTATGTTATTTAACCCACCATCTTTAACTTCACTAACACCATCAGCCATCACAAAACACCAAACTTTTCCAACAGTGTGGTTTGTAAGTGTATGCCCCTCATCATCCTTCATCTCTTCACAATTACCATGATCAGATGTGATAACAAGAGAGTAATCATTCTCTTTAGCACTATCTATAATTTTACCGAGTTGCTTATCTACAGCAGTTACAGCAAGTTTTGCAGCTTCAATATCACCAGTATGACCAACCATATCACCATTTGCAAAGTTTACCACTATAAAATCATAATCATCATCTATAGCTTTTAAAACAGCCTCACCAACCTCATTTGAACTCATCTCTGGTTTCATATCGTATGTTTTAACATTTGGTGATGGGATTAAAACTCTTGTTTCATTTTCATATGGCTCATCGATTCCACCATTTAAGAAAAAAGTTACATGAGCATACTTTTCTGTTTCAGCAGTGTGAAGTTGTCTTAAACCATTTTTAGCTATAACCTCAGCTAAAGTATTTTTAGGAGCATCTTTTCTAAAAAGAACTGGATAGTTAAAACTTTTATCATATTCAGTTATTGTGGCTAAATTAACATCTATATGTTTTTTATTAAAACCTGTAAAACTATCATCACCGATAGCCGTTACAATCTCTCTCATTCTATCACTTCTAAAGTTTATAGTTAAGATAGCATCACCATCTTTAACACCATCATACCCCTCAAAAGCTGTAGGTTCTACAAACTCATCAGTCTCACCTAAAGCATAAGAACTACCTATATAACCCTCTGGAGCATAGTCAGTTTTAGGCTTAGCATTTACGATAGCATCATAACCTCTCTCAACTCTTCCCCATCTAGTATCTCTATCCATCGTATAAAAACGACCAGATATAGTAGCTATAGATATATTTTCATCTAAAATCTCTTCAATCTGTTTTATATATTTTGTAGCAGAAGTTGGTGAAACATCCCTACCATCTGTTATGAGGTGTAAAAAAACTTTTTTACCATTTTGTGAAGCTATTTTTGCTAAACCTATAAAATGTTCTATATGAGAGTGAACACCACCATCACTAAGTAAACCTATTAGATGTAGTCTATCTGAACTATCCATAAGTTTATTTAACACTTCATTCTCTTTAAGTGAACCATCTTTTAGTGCTAAAGATATTTTTACCAAATCTTGATATAAAACTCTACCACTACCTATACTCATATGACCAACCTCAGAGTTACCCATCTGACCTTCTGGAAGACCAACACTAAGACCAAAAGTATCTATCAAAGAGTAGGGAACATCTTTAAAAAGTTTGTCATATGTTGGTTTTGTAGCATTATAAAAAGCATTATATTCTGTCTTAGAGGAGAATCCTATACCATCTGTAATAACTAAAATTGCTTTTTTACTCAATTTATCTTCCTTATATGCTAAAATTTCTCTTATTATACTACAATGTCACTTCTAATTTTAGATAACTTACATATTTTTACATTTTAGGATAAACTTTGCTTTTTTGGTTACATCAAACTTTCGACATAAACATACTCGGTTACATTACTGTTCGTGGTGGTATATCATTTTTTATCGCTTTATTTTTAACTTTTTTTCTAATGCCTAGATTTATAAAATGGGCTCAAAAAACATCTAGTGTTCAACCTATAAATGAATGGGCTCCAGATAGACATAAAGAGAAAATCTCTACACCAACTATGGGTGGTATTGTTTTTATAGGAGCTACGATTTTAGCTTCACTTTTAACTATAAAATTTTCAAATCTTTATGCAGTTGGAGCTATTTTAACATTAGTTCTTTTCTCGATTATAGGTTTTCAAGATGATTATGCAAAAGTTACACAAAACAAAAACTTAGCAGGTTTAAAAGCAAGAACAAAACTTTTTTTACAAATCGTTTCAGCAGGATTAATAGCAACTTACTTATCTGTTTTTACAAATTTTAATACAGAGTTATTTATACCATTTATGAAATCAGCAGTATGTGATATGGGTTTTTACTCTATCATTTTATGGATATTAGTTATAGTTGCTACTTCAAATGCAGTTAATCTAACAGATGGACTAGATGGATTAGCGACCGTTCCATCATTAGCTGCTCTTACCTCATTCATAATTATCATCTATATCACTGGTCATGCAACATTAAGTGCCTACCTGTTGATGCCAAATTTCGATGTAGGAGAGGTTGCCATAGTTGCTGCTGCACTTATGGGTTCACTTAGTGGATTCTTATGGTATAACAGCCATCCAGCAGAAGTTTTTATGGGAGATAGTGGTTCTTTAACTATCGGTGCATTTTTAGGTTATTTGGCTATCATAGGTAAAAGTGAAATTTTACTTTTACTTATAGGTTCTATCTTTGTTATTGAAACATTATCGGTAATTATTCAAGTAGCAAGTTTCAAAATAAGAAAAAAGAGAGTTTTCTTAATGGCACCTATCCATCACCATTTTGAGATGAAAAATTGGGCAGAAAACAAGATTATTGTAAGATTTTGGATAATCGCTATAGTTTCAAACTTAATTGCTCTAATGTCATTAAAGATAAGATAATGAAAAGAGTTTCACTTTTTGGTTACGGAAAAACAACTAAAGCTATAGCAAAAAATATATCTAATGTGATTTTTTATGACGATAACTGTGTAAAACCTTTTACTGATAGTAATGGTTTTAAAATCAAACCATCTTCTCAGTTCAATCCTACATACTCAGATTTGGAGATAGTATCACCAGGTATTGCACCAGCTAATCCACTTATCAAACAAGCAAAGAACTTAGTGAGTGACTATGATTATTTTTCAGATAAAGCCCCTTTAAGTATCTGGATTAGTGGTACAAATGGAAAAACAACAACAACCCAAATGATGCAACATCTACTAAAAGAAAAAGGCTCTTTAGCTGGTGGTAATATAGGTGTTCCTCTTGCAGAACTAGATAAAAATGCACCTCTTTGGATTTTAGAAACAAGTTCTTTTACTATACACTATACAAATATAGCCAAACCAAACATATATATACTACTTCCAATCACTCCAGATCACCTAAGTTGGCATGGGGATATAGATGAGTATATAAAAGCAAAATTAAAACCTCTTAAGTCTATGAGAGAGGGTGAGATTGCCATCTTGCCTGAACAATATAAAAACTTTCATACTGATGCTCACACTATAAGCTATAAAGATGAGATTGATTTAGCAACAAAACTAAATATAGATATATCAAGAATCAAATTTAAAGGTGCTTTCTTACTAGATGCTCTTTTAGCTATGGGAGTTGATAAAATTTTATTTGATATGGTTGATTATGATAAAATAAACTCTTTTGTAATTGACCCACATAGACAAGAGGAACTAAAAGATTTTAAAGATAGATTGTGGGTAAACGATAGTAAAGCTACCAATATTGATGCGACAATAGTAGCCATTAAAAGATATAGTTCATCACATATTCACCTTATTTTAGGTGGTGATGATAAAGGTGTAAATTTAGCACCATTGTTTGAGTTTATAAAAAAGAACAACATAACTATATATGCAATCGGTTCAAATAAAGAAAAATTACATAAACTATCAAATAGCTATAAAATAAACTCTATACTATCTAAAAATTTAAAAGATGCTATTTTAAAAATAGACAAAAATCTTATGATTAATGAGGTAGCCCTACTCTCTCCAGCAGCAGCAAGTCTTGATGAATTTAACTCTTATGCTCAAAGAGGTGAACAATTTAAAGATACTATTTTAAAGTTAAGCAGTTTTTAAGTATTACCTAGCTATAATTTCGGTCTTTAAGAGATGGCCAATTAGCTCAGTCGGTAGAGCAACTGACTGAAAATCAGTGTGTCCTTGGTTCGATTCCGAGATTGGCCACCACTTCTTAAAGAGTTTTATTATTATGGCCAATTAGCTCAGTCGGTAGAGCAACTGACTGAAAATCAGTGTGTCCTTGGTTCGATTCCGAGATTGGCCACCACCTTTTACAAATCACAATCCATTTAAAATATAATCACAACTTAACACTTAAAGAATACTATAAAATCATAACACTCTTTTTTAGTTTAACATAGATGTCTTCTTTAACTCAACAATCAACTCTTTTTGTCTTGCATATACATATTTAGATAATATAGGTAGATCTTGTGTATCTTCATCTAAATCACAAATCACTTTATAGTTACCATCTTCATCTTTAGGTGTGATAGCTATCACCTTCGCTTCTAAATTTACTTGTGTATATCCAAAATCTGCTTTTGGGTCTGGAACATTAAATACCAAAACAACATCCATCAATCTTTCTGCTCTAGCTCGTTGTGTAGCTTTAACTTGCATAGCGATTGATTTTATAGATATATCTAATATATTACCATTAAGACTACTACCTTTCATACTTATGGTAACTGGGATAACTCTTGCTGTTATAACCCTTGCATATTGTCTTGCTGTTGCATTTGTTTTTAAGAACTTAAATTTTTCTAAAATTGCCATTCTTGATTTTAGATTTATCTGTTTCACTTTAGCATATATATCTTGCGAAAAACTATCTGCTTGTAAAACTGTTTCTTTATCCATATTTAACATAACACCTTGAATCTGTTCAAAACTTATATATATATTTTCTTTAGTGGTTTTAACAATCTTTGATGGTGAGTTTATAACCAAACCCTTATATATGTTTAGTAAGTTCAACTCTTCATCCTCTTCAAAAGCATCATCTAGTAAAGATTTTTCATTGATAACATTTTCTGTATGTGATGAGTATCGAATAGAATCAGAATATTTTTGTTCATGTGTAAATTTCTTAATTCTTATGCTATCTAAAGTATCTAAAATTTCACTAAAATAAAATGGACTTAAATCATAAGCAAAAATATCAACAACAGCTTTAAATTTTTGAGATTCTATATACTTTACAACTTTTATATGAAAATCATCCGTAATATCACTAATCTCTTCAAAATCTGTTCCTTCAAAAAGTATAATGTAGTAATCAATATCAATTTGAGTAAATAAAATATTTGTTTTTAAAACACTAGCAATAAATGGTAATAATTTATTAAAAAATAGTTCTAAATCAACAACAGTCAATTCATCCTTAAGTTTTTTCATATTTTGAATACTTAATGTGATAACAGAAAGTTGATTATCAGTAAGTTCCCTTTTTTCAAGCTTATCTTTTAATGTTTTAACGAAAGTAACTCTACTAGCTATAAATAATCCATTCTCTTCAACTTCATTTTTATTTGCATTATCTATCTCTATAGAAACAATTTTATTATTTTTAGTTACAGTTGTGCTTTTAAAAATATAATCTTGCTTTTTCAAACTTTTAGTGATTGATTTTTTAATAATAATATCACTTTTAAGTAATGATTTTACATTCATACGAGAGATAACATCCTCAAACATATCAATATCATCACATTCAAAAAGCTTCAATAATTCAGAACTAACATAAATTAGATAGTCATTTTCAAAAATCATAAAATTTTGAACTTTCATACTAGCTTTACCCGCTAAAAGTGCAAAATTTTCTTCATCTTGATTTTTTTTATCTAATTTAATCTTTTTTATAGCTTTATCTATATTTTGATTTTGTGTAATTATTGATTTTGCACCTAACAAAAATGCTAACTGAAAAAGTAATAAATTATATTTTTTAGGGATTAAAAAATAAATAAAAGGGTTATTTTTTTCTTTAAATATTGTTTTCAAGATTGCAGACATATTTTTATCTGCATCATATAATTCTATTATATAAATATCATAATCTTCAATCTCATCTATAACATCTATATCAAAAGAGATTGTATCATCAAAAGAGTTCATAATTTTTTCTATATGACTTGATGATGATTTTTTAAAATAAAGATGACAAAGATTCAAATAACACCCCTCTATGAATTAATATTTACTATTATATCATATCTAATTTCTATTACCCTAAGTTTACAAACGATTTAAACAATTAATTTTATATTAAGTTTATTCTTGTAAATTCTATCTACAAAATATCTTTAGGATTAAATATGAAAATAATTATAACTCTCTTTCTCTTAATTTTTACAAATCTTGTTGCTTTAGAAACAACTTTAGTCCCTTATATGGAACAAGCTAATTATACAAATAGCTATAAAAATAGCTCCACAATAAATGGTCTATATACAAAGTTTAAAGAACCTGAATATATTATAGAATTAGACTATGAAACGATGAGTTTAGAAAATAATATAACGACTATAAAACAAACAGATTATACACTCTCTTATTCATATTTTTTAAGAGATAATTATCAACTAAAAACTACATATCATCAAATGTCAAATGATGCAAATCTATCTTCTTCAGCAAAAGTATACCTTTTAGGTGTAAAATATTTTAAAAGAAATAGTTTTAATTTAGGTCTTGATATATCTTACTCAAGTTATGATAAAACAGCATTAGCAACCGAGATTTATCAACTAACACCATCTTTGGCTATTAATTTTGGAGATTATAAATCTACAATGGGAAAATATATAGTAAAAGTAGAAACAAATATTATATATCCTAAAAGTATAGATACAAATAACACTAATGTAAAAGATTGTGCTTCTTATACAATCTCATTAACACAATTTAAAGGTGATTTTATAAATAAAGTTAGTTTTTATACAGGTGAAGAGATTTTTGCTGTTAAAGATAATGGTTTTAGCATAAATAATTATAATGAACTTTATACTTCTGGATATGCTTTATCAACTAGGTATTCTATATATGAAGATTTAGGAATTTTTTTATCTTATAAAAGAGATAACTTTACAGAGATAGAGACCAATAACAAAAGTAAAATACAAAGATATTTACTTTTATTGGACTATACGATTAAATAATCTAAAATATAGTTACTTTTAATAACCTCATCAGCACTCTTAGTTTATAATCTAGTATTCAATTTTTCCAAAAAGGAATTCCATGCGTGGTTATAAAGTTTTTGCTGGTTCTGCTAGTGTTGAGTTTGCTAAAGAGATTTGTCAAATTTTAGATGTTCCGTTAGCTAATGCTGATACAAAAAGATTTAGTGATGGGGAGATTTCAGTACAGATTGCTGAATCTGTTCGTGGTCGTGATGTTTTTATAGTTCAAAGTACAGGTGCTCCATCAAACGACAACCTTATGGAACTTTTAATAATGACAGATGCTCTAAAGCGTTCTTCAGCACAAAGTATTACTGCTGTTGTTCCTTACTATGGTTATGCTAGACAAGACAGAAAAGCTGCACCTCGTGTACCTATCACTGCTAAACTTGTTGCTAATCTATATGAAACTGCTGGTATAGATAGAGTTATAACTATAGATCTTCATGCTGGTCAAATTCAAGGTTTCTTTGATATTCCAGTAGATAATCTTTATGGTTCTGTAACTTTTGAGCATTATATTAAAAGTAAAAATCTTAAAAATCCTATCATAGCAAGTCCAGATATTGGTGGTGTTGCTCGGGCTAGATACTTTGCAAAAAGAATGGGTTTAGAGATGGTTATCGTTGATAAACGCCGTGAAAAAGCAAATGAAGCAGAAGTTATGGGAATCATCGGTAGTGTTGATGGCTATGATGTTATTATGATAGATGATATGGTAGATACAGCTGGAACTATGGTTAAAGCTGCTACTGCACTTAAAAATAAAGGTGCAACATCTGTAATGGCTTGTGCTACACATGGTGTTTTAAGTGGAAAAGCTTATGAAAACCTAGAAAATGGTGAACTAGATGAACTTATCATCACAAATACACTAGAAACTAAACCAAATAAAAAAATCAAAGTATTAACAGTAGCCCCACTTTTCGCAGAAGTAATTCGTCGTGTTTATCACAACGAAAGTGTTAATTCACTTTTTATATAGATAATTTTTTTAGAAAAGAGATAAATTTCTCTTTTCTAAATTTTATATACCCTCTTAATCCATACAATTTTACGAACTTTCATCTTTAACAACTCTATCAGCACATTTTTTGTATAATCTGAAAATTATTTCTACATTATAGGAAACCTATTTGAAAAACATTAGAAACTTCTCTATCATAGCACATATTGATCATGGTAAATCTACTTTGGCTGATAGAATCATTCAAGAGTGTGGTTCTGTTACTGAAAGAGAGATGAGTACCCAAATGATGGATACTATGGATATAGAACAAGAACGAGGTATAACCATAAAAGCACAATCTGTTAGATTAGATTATGTAAAAGATGGTGAACATTATATACTAAATCTTATAGACACTCCGGGTCATGTTGATTTCTCATATGAGGTTAGTAAATCTTTAGCATCATCTGATGGGGCTTTACTTATAGTTGATGCTGCACAAGGTGTTGAGGCTCAAACTATCGCTAATGTTTACTTAGCATTAGATAATGACCTTGAACTCATCCCTGTTATAAACAAAATCGACCTACCAGCTGCTGAACCTGATCGTGTAGCAGAAGAGATTGAAACATCTATAGGAATCGATGCAACTGATGCTTGTTTAGTATCTGCTAAAACAGGTGTTGGAATCAGAGAATTAATAGATTCTATAGTAGATAGAGTTCCAGCACCCGTTGGAGACCCAGAGGCAACAACTAAAGCTATCATTTATGATTCTTGGTTTGACCAATACTTAGGTGCATTAGCACTTGTTCGTGTATTTGATGGTCAAGTTAAAAAAGGTCAAAATATCAAGCTTATGAGTAATGGGGAGGAGCATCAGATTCTAGATCTTATGTACCCTCACCCTATGAAGAAAATCAAAACTAACACTATAGAGTGTGGTGAGATTGGAATCGTTGTTCTTGGACTTAAAGAGGTTGCTGTTATAAATGTTGGTGATACTATCACTGATGTTAAGAATCCAACTGCTGAACCTGTTGGTGATTATGAACCTGCTAAACCTTTCGTATTTGCTGGTATATACCCTATAGATACAGATAAATTTGAAGATTTAAGAGAAGCACTTGATAAACTTCGTCTTAACGATTCTTCGTTATCTTATGAGCCTGAAACATCAGTCGCACTTGGTTTTGGATTCCGTGTTGGTTTCCTTGGTATGCTTCATATGGAGGTTATAAAAGAGAGACTTGAAAGAGAGTATGGTCTTGACCTTATCGCTTCTGCTCCATCAGTTGTTTATAATGTTTACCTTACAAATGGTGATATGATCGAGGTTCAAAACCCATCACAACTACCACCTGTTCAAAAGATAGATAGAATCGAAGAGCCTTATGTAAGAGCAACGGTAATTACACCTGCTGAATATCTAGGTAATATCATTACACTTTTAGTAAGTAAAAGAGGTACTCAAACAAAAATGACATATCTTAATGAAGATAGAGTTATGTTGGAGTATGAGATTCCAATGAACGAAATTGTTATGGATTTTTATGATACTTTAAAATCTATCTCAAAAGGTTATGCTTCATTTGATTATGAGCCTATCGACTTTAAAGTTGGTGACTTGGTTAAACTAGATATTAAAGTAGCTGGTGAAGCTGTTGATGCTTTAAGCGTTGTTGTACCTAGAAACCAAGCACTACCTCGTGGTCGTGTTCTTGTTAAAAATATGAAAGAGTTAATCCCTAGACAACTTTTTGAAGTTGCTGTTCAAGCATCTTTAGGTTCGCAGATTATCGCTCGTGAAACTGTAAAATCTATGGGTAAAAATGTTACTGCTAAGTGTTATGGTGGTGATATTACTCGTAAAAGAAAACTACTAGAGAAACAAAAAGCTGGTAAAAAAAGAATGAAATCTATTGGTAAAGTACAACTTCCACAAGAGGCATTTATGTCTGTTCTTAAGATGGACTAAGCACTTTTCACTATGAGATGTCTATTATGCGAAAGTTTATCTCTTTCGCATATATGTAAAGAGTGTCAAGAGTTATATTTAACCCCAAAAATCTACAAACGAAAACTTCCTAATGGTATAGAGGTTATATCTTTTTATAAATATAGTGATATAAAAGAGTTACTTTTTACTAAACATACAGATTTAGGTTTTTATATATATAAAATATTAGCAAAAAATAGTTTTTCAGAGTTTGCTAAAACTTTCCAATACACAAATAAAATAAGTTCCTTAGCTATAGATGATTCTGTAAAAGAGAACTACTCACATACTGCAATCTTAAACCAAGCACTAAAAAGTAAATATATAACACCACTTCATAACAAACTAAGAGCAACAAATCATATATCATACTCTGGAAAAACTAAAGAGTTTAGGATTATGAATCCTAGAAAGTTCAAATTGAATGATTTTGATTCTAAAGAAGTTATCGTTGTTGATGATATTATTACTACTGGTTTAACACTTACACAAGCTATTCAAACCCTACAAGAGGCAAAAAAAGAGATTTTATTTTGTTTAACATTGACAGATGTTAGCCTAAAATAGGGGTTTTCATATACTTGATAGAGATAGACTAAACTAATCTATACCAATTTATTCATATTTTACTTGACATTGTTACACTCAATGTGTATAATACTCTCAACTTTTAATTTTAAGGAGTGATTTAACAATTATGTCAAAACAAAATGATGAAGAATTACAAACAGAACCTCAAGAAAACAAAGAGGAAAATATAGAAGTAACAAATGAAGAAGCAGTGGCTGAAGCAGTAGCCGTTGAAAATGAGTTTGATCTTTTACAAGCTGAGATGGCTGAGTTAAAAGATAAGTATGCAAGAGTTCATGCTGATTTTGATAATATCAAAAAAAGACTTGAAAGAGAAAAGTATACAGCAGTAGAATATGCAAATGAAAAATTTGCAAAAGATATGATACCTGTACTTGATGCACTTGATGGTGCTATGAAGTCAGTAGATAGTGATGCTGATAAAGCTGAACTTTTTGATAAACTAAAAGAGGGAATCGAACTTACACATAAATCGTTTATCACTCAATTAGATAAACATGGTGTAACAATGGTAGCACACGATGAACCATTCGATCCAAATATTCACAATGCTGTTCAAGCAGTAGATAGTGAAGATGTTGAGTCTGGACAAATTGTTCAAACTTTTCAAACAGGTTACAAATATAAAAATCGCCCACTTCGTGAAGCGATGGTAATAGTAGCGAACTAGATTCGTTAAAAAATAAAATATTAAATAAATAAAATTAAGGAATTACAATGTCAAAAGTTATTGGTATAGATTTAGGAACAACAAATTCATGTGTAGCAGTTTATGAGGGTGGTGAAGCGAAAATCATCCCAAATGCAGAGGGTAAAAATACAACTCCATCAGTTGTAGCTTTCACTGATAAAGGTGATGTTTTAGTTGGTGATCCAGCAAAAAGACAAGCTATCACAAACCCTGAGAAAACTATCTCTTCTATCAAAAGAATTATGGGTCTTATGATGAATGAAGAAAATGCTAAAGAAGCACACGATAAAGTAACTTATAATATAGTAGATAAAGATGGTGCTGCTTGTGTTGATGTAGCTGGTAAAGTTTATACTCCACAAGAGATAAGTGCTAAAATTCTTACAAAACTAAAAGAGGATGCTGAAGCTTATATCGGTTCAAGTGTTAGTGATGCTGTTATTACAGTTCCTGCTTACTTTAATGATGCACAAAGAAAAGCAACTAAAGATGCTGGTACTATCGCTGGTCTTAATGTACTAAGAATCATCAACGAACCAACTGCTTCTGCACTTGCTTATGGTCTTGATTCTAAATCTGAAGAGAATGTACTTGTTTATGACCTTGGTGGTGGAACATTTGATGTTACAACATTAGAGATAAGTGATGGTACTTTTGAAGTTCTTTCAACTGATGGTAATGCTTTCTTAGGTGGTGATGATTTTGATAATAAAATCGTTGATTTCTTAAATGCTGAGTTTAAAAACTCTCACGGAATTGAACTTAAAAATGATAAAATGGCTCTTCAAAGACTTAAAGATTCAGCTGAAAATGCTAAAAAAGAGTTAAGTAGTGCTACTGAAACTGAAATTAACTTACCGTTTATCACTATGACAGAAGCTGGGCCTCAACATTTAGTTGTAAAACTTACTCGTGCTAAATTTGAAGCTATGATTGCTGATCTTATAGATGAAACTATTGATCATATCAAAGTTGCTATGAAAGAATCTGATTTAGATAACAACGAAATCAAAGAGATTATCATGGTTGGTGGTTCAACTCGTGTTCCAGCTGCTCAAGAAGCTGTAAGTAAATTCTTCGGTGGAAAAGATCTTAACAAAGGTGTAAACCCTGATGAAGTTGTTGCTGCTGGTGCCGCTATCCAAGGTGGTGTATTAAGAGGAGATGTTAAAGATGTTCTTCTTTTAGATGTTACTCCATTATCACTAGGTATTGAGACTTTAGGTGGTGTTGCTACTAAAATTATCGAAAAAGGTACAACAATCCCAG
>Ga0256842_1001024_pt1 | contig 23612 bp, 21 predicted proteins | sample 4559240metaG_FD_185973 | JGI IMG/M metagenome (GOLD analysis project Ga0256842, IMG submission 185973) | Hydrothermal vent microbial communities from Guaymas Basin, Mexico - 4559-240 | ecosystem: Environmental > Aquatic > Marine > Hydrothermal vents | place: Mexico: Guaymas Basin | collected... | reverse complement strand
CGAAAGCTCATTAAAATTAGATTGAATTTTAGTTATAGATGCACTATCTTTTTTAAGTTTCATTATATTAAGTAGAGTAGTAAGATGTTCTCCTCCACCTTGTGAAATATCTTTTGTAATCTTATCTCTATTATCTTTTAAAAATTTAAGTTCAGAATATCTTCCTCTTTCTCTTTGTGGTTGATTACATGTAGCATTAGATGAAGCTTCTGTAAAAGCTATAGATGTTACTTGAATACTTAGTTGTGAAGTAGCATCTATAGTAGATAACCCCATTGACTCCTGCATACTTCCACCTCCTCTATATCCACCACCTCCACGAGCATGAATAACTCTAGGTTTAATTGTTTGAGCTGTAATTATAGTTGCTAAAAAAACTATTAAAAAGAAATATCTCATCGGTTTTACCTCCATTAAGAATATATGATATAATACTACAAAAAAGTAAATAAACAATGAAAAAAATAGCCATAAGCATAGGTGACCTAAATGGAATAGGCATTCAACTAGCTCTTGAAAATCATAATATTATAAAAAAAATAGTAGAACCTATCTATTGTATAGATAAAGTTATGTTAAAACAAGCCTCCTCTCTACTTAATATTAAAGCTCCTTCGGATTTTAAAATAGTAAATAAAATCTATAAACCTTTTGAGATTAAAGCTGGAGAGATTAAAAAAGAGAGTGGAACATATAGTTTTGCATCTTTTTTAAAAGCTGTAGAATTAGCAAAATTAGAAGAGGTTATTGGGATTATGACTCTGCCAATTAATAAAAAAGCTTGGGAGATGGCTGAAATTAAATTTAAAGGTCATACAGATGCCTTAAGAGAATTTTTTTATGCTAATGCTATTATGATGTTAGGAGTTCCCACTATGTTTGTAGCCCTATATACAGAGCATATTCCTTTAAAAAAAGTATCAAAAGAAATTACTAATATATCTAAACTATCTAATTTCTTAATTGATTTTTATAACTCTATAGATTTAAAAGAGGGTGAAAGAGTTGCACTTTTAGGTTTAAATCCTCATGCAGGTGATGGTGGAGTTTTAGGAGATGAAGAGAAGAGTATTTTAAAAGCTAGAGATTTAGCACATAAAGCTATAGGTAAAGATATATACTCAACTCCTCTTGTCCCAGATATAGCTTTTACTCCAAAAGTTCGCTCAAACTATAGATATTTTATAGCAATGTATCATGACCAAGGGTTAGCTCCACTTAAAGCTCTATATTTTGATGAAGGAATAAATATATCGTTAAATCTTCCTATAAAAAGAAGTTCTGTTGACCATGGAACAGCATTTGATATAGCCTATAGTGGTGCTAAATTAAACTCAAAAAGTTATATAAATGCTATAAAATATTTCACTTTATAATAACCCTATTTCTACCACTCTCTTTTGCTTCATAGAGTGCTTCATCAACTCTATGAAATATATCAATCTCTTTATCATCTGGTTTAAATTGTGTAACACCAAAACTACAAGTTACTTTTCTTACACTATCAAATGAGTATCTTTCTATCTCTTTACGAATAGTGTTTGCTATTTTAGCACTCTCCTCTTTTGTTTTAAATTGAACTAAAATAACAAACTCTTCACCTCCCCATCTACTAAATACCGTACTCTTTCTTATATCCATATCTCTAAGTACAGATTTTACAACTGAAGTTAACTCAATTAAGACTCTATCACCAATATTATGTCCATAGTTATCATTAATAGACTTAAAATGGTCAATATCAAATAATATAATAGATAGTCTCTCATTATATGATAAGGCTCTATTTATATATAAAGGAAACATCTCATTAAATTTTACTCTGCTATATATATTGGTTAACGCATCATAGTTGGCTAATTGGCGTATCATATCTTTATCTTTTTCTAACCTTGTAATATCAGTTAAAGATAGTATATATCTATTTTTTCTTATTTTACTCAACTGTATATAAAAATAGTACTCCATATTATTATCAAATGGAATTTTTAATTTTATCTTTTCTCTTCTCTTTTTAGTTTTATATATATACTCTAGCCAATTTTTACCAATACTATATTTATTAAAACAACCATCTTCTTCAATAAAAAAGTTATTGATATTACTATATTTTTTTTGAAACTCTTCAACACTCTCACAACCAAAAAATTTTAACCCTACACTATTTATAAAAATTGTTTTATCAACAGAAGAAACAAGCATTATATTTGTTTGGATATTAAGAAAAGATTTTAGATTACTATTAAACTTTTTTAATAAGTAAAATAGTAGCAGTAGTAGTGATAGAGATATAAAAATAAGTACAAATACTATAATTATCTCATTCATCATCTATTTATGACAGTTTATTTATCATTCTTTTAGCATCTTCTATTGATGGGTCAATCTCATAAGCTTTTTTATAATTAATTAAAGCTTCATCTTTTTTCCCTATATAATATAGAGTATTAGCATAATTAAAATAGTGTGGTGCATAGAATGGGTCTTCTTCTATAGCTTTTTTATGATACTCTATAGCCTTATCATTCTCACCTAATTTATGATAGATATTAGCTAAAGATACTAAAGCCATATCCTCTTTTGGTTCAAGTGATAAAATCTCTAAATATACATCTCTTGCCTCTTCTAATCTATTTAAATTAATAAGAACAAAACCGTACTTTAAAAGCAGTTCAATATTATCTTTATCTAAAATTAAGGCACTAGATAGTGCTTTATCTGCTTCAATAAAATCTTTCTCCTCTAAAGCAATATCTGCCATATTTATAAGTTGTGCAACTCTTGATAATTTTGGAGGTGGAGAGGAGAAATTCTTATCCATCTGTGTAATACCACCTACATGCTCACTATCTCTCTTTGCCTCAAAATCAACTCCCCTTTTAGGAAAAGCTCCTGAAAATAGCTGTTTAAAAAATAAAATAAATATTATAATTGAAATTATAAAAAGTAAAAATTGAAATATACTCATAGTCTCTCCATATTAGTTATCAAATAATATGATAATCTTACTTAGAAACGAGAAGATTTGTGAGGAATATTAAACATTTACGATAATCCTACACAATAAATATATTATTTATTTGGTATAATGGCTATGTAAAAAACATTTTATAAGGAAAACAGGTGAAAAATATTATATTAACAGTGTTATTAACACTAAGTACTGCACTTTATGCAGATAGTAAAGAGATGTCAAGTTTCACTCTTACAAATACAAAAGGCGAACAAATTCATGTAAGTGATATTAAAGAGGGACTTCTTTTTAAAGAACATAAAAATGCTGTATTTTTATTAATGTTTGGACATAATTGTCCTCCATGTAAAGAGGAAATACCTAATTTTATTGAACTTACTAAAAAATATAAAGATAAATTAACAGTTATTGGAGTTGAAGTTCAAGGATATAAAAGTGAACAACTTAAAGCTTTTAAAACCGAAAATGGTATTAATTATAATTTAGTATCGGGTGAAGAGAACTACGATTTTGTTAAACATATAGTTCAAAGAGCTGGGTGGAAGGGAGCAATTCCATTTTTAATTGCTATAGATAAAAATGGTGCTGTTCAACGTGTACAGGCTGGTTTAATAAAAAAAGAGTCTTTAGAGGGATTGGTTGAGAAGCTAAATAAGTAATATGTTAAGGAAATAGAGTAATGAATAAAAACACTATAATATCAGGATTTATACTATCGGCTGTAATGATACTAAACACAGGGTGTATTCAAAGATTTTTTGGACAAAATGAACCATTAACTGTAGATAATACAACTACAATGCCTAAAAAAAAATATAAAGAGTATAAAAATCCTGATGTAGAGTGTAATGATGATTTAACTTTAAAAAAATCTGATTGTGATAGAGGAACTATTTCTAAAGAACAATTAAAAAAGAGACCTAAAAATGGAGAGAAACATATATTAAAAAGTATTAGAGGTAAGACTATACATATTATAGAAAGACCTAATGGTTTTATATTTCCAGAATATAAAAATAAGATTATTATATTAGAGATGTTTGGTAAAGATTGTCCTCACTGCTTAAAAGAGATACCAACTATAGATAAAATTCGTCGTAGATATAGAGGAAGATTAGAGGTTATTGCAATTCAAGCACAAGGTAGAATGGATAGAGCAACAGCTAGAGCTTATATAAATGGTTATAGAATAAGATACCCAATAATAGAGGGTGATGATGCTACAAATTTACAATATTTTATACAAAAGACTTATGGTTGGAGAGGGATATTACCATATACACTTGTTATAAAAAATGGTATAACTGAATTTGCATACTCTGGTGAAGTTGATTATCCAGATATAAAAAAAGATATAGATACACTATTTTAAACCGTTTTGAAAAGAAGATATAAAGCACTTATAGCCATTATTATACCAATAATATTGGTAGCCTTACTAAATATTATACACCCTGTATCATACAATATTCTTATGGGGTATATGATGGCTATAGTTTTAGTATTTAAATCATCACTTATCTCTCTTTGGCTAATAAGTAAACTTAAAATTCTAGCATTTATAAAAAGCTTAACAATGGTTCAAGCTTTTATGCTTGGAATTAAAAGGTGGTTTATTGATAATATGTTATCTAAGTGGTTAGATAGATATATAATAAGACATCTAAAAAAGCCATTTAGTGAAATATCCCAATACTACAAAGCCGTTAGTTTAAAAGCTAAACTAAAAAACTTTTTTCTTTTAGTTCTACCTTTAGGTGTTGCTATTTGGTTTATGTATCTAACAGATATACTAACACACTTTGCACTTTTTGTAGAACTTAAAATGCTAGTTATTGCATTTTTTAAAGCTCTTTGGGTTATTTTATCTAAAATATTTGGTATTATCCCTGCTATATTTAGTTGGATTTCAAGCTCTTGGTTAGCTCCAATATTTGAAGTATTTGCATTAAGTTATATTTTAAGTTTAATAGAAAAACTTTTAGGAGAAAATAATCCAATTACTATATTTTTTAACTATATAGGAGATAGATTAAATGATTTCTTAGCCTATCTAGGTTTAATTAATGATAAACATATAGAGCCAATCTTAGATGGAAGTATTTCAAAAATGAGTAGAGCTTTTGGAAAAAAAATATCAAATATGGTTAAAGATAAAAAGATAAGTGATGAGTATCTATATTTTGATAATTTTCAAAATATTATATTAAAAGGACATATCAACGCCTATCATAGTTTTAAAGATATGGATAAGATAAAAGATAAAAAAGAGCTATATAGAATTATAAATAAAGAGACAAATGATAATATTGATATTATAGCTTATGTATCAAGAGATAAAAGTGGAAACATCTTAGAAGAACATATAGACAATGACTTCTATCATGATATATTTCTATTAAAAGGAATAGCTAGTAATATAAACCATGGTGTAAAAGAGCAAAATAGAGATAGAATTGATTTTACAGATTTTTGGGTTTTAAATACAAGTAAATATCCCGCTTGGATAAAAAGCCATAGTAAAAATATAGAAGATATAGAGTTAGGTGGAAATAGTGTAAAGTTTATTAAAACAAAAAATCATCTAAATTTTAATAAAAAAGATATATATTTTGAGTTTAATAATCAAAAAGTATATCCCACTCAAATAGAAGAGAAAGGTTAAAAATCAGTGTGCAATAAAAGAGTAATAATAATCTTATCAAGCAAATTTACAAACTTCACTCACAAACAGATGGTAGTCAATACCATTTTAAGACGGCTAAAAGAGCTAACTAATGGTGATGAATTGAGCTATAAAAACTATCTAAAAAAAGTAAATATACTCTCAACCAATAGAGATTTGGAAGCAGAGGTAGAGAAAGGAGCTAAGATGTTAACTGTAAATATAGAAAAGACACCTTTTTATAAAATGGGTGCAAAAGATGCCACTTTTGAGAGTGCAATAGTAATGATAGAGAAGTTTAAATTATCAATAGATGATATTGTTAAAGAGTTGAATATCAAAAAAGATGAGCTTTTAGAGTATATTAAAAATAAAAAAGAGCAGAAATAGCCCCAAATTTTAGGGTTAAATTTATTAAAACAAAAAATCATCTAAATTTTGGTAAAGAAAAGAAAGGTTAAAATTGTCACTATCAACACTAGGATTATCAAAAGAGATTTTAAAAGCTATAGATGATAAAGGCTATAAAAAAGCAACCCCAATACAAAAAGAGCTTATTCCCGCCATATTTTCAAAAAGAGATATATTAGCAGGAGCAAAAACAGGAACAGGAAAAACTGCTGGATTTGTGCTACCAATATTAGATTTAATTGGTAAAGATACCAAACACTACCCAAAAGCCTTAATTATTGTACCAACAAGAGAGTTAGCAAAACAAGTTTATAGCAATATCCAAGAGTATAGTAAATATCTACCTATAAAATCTACATCTCTTATAGGTGGAGCAAATATTACAACCGAAGCTAAAAAATTACAAAGTGGAGTAGATATTATAGTAGCTACTACAGGCAGACTTTTAGAACATATCAAGAAGAGAAATATTAGATTAGATAGTGTTGAGTATTTAGTCTTAGATGAGGCTGATACTATTTTAGATATGGGCTTTATTAAAGAGGTAAAGGCTATTTTATCTTTTCTACCTAAAAAAAGACAAAATATTCTTATATCAGCTACTCTTACAGGTTCGGTTAAAATTTTAGCAGAAAGCATATTAAAAAAAGCAAAACTTATAGAAGTAGATAGTGTAGGCACAATCTCACAAAATATCAAACAGGTAGTCTATCCTGTAATAGAAGAGTTAAAAGATGAACTACTCTCTTTTCTAATTGGTTCAAAAAACTATAAACAGGTTTTAGTGTTTGTTCGTAAAAAAGAGGAGGCTAAAAGAGTAGAAAAAGAGCTTAATCTTAGTGGATTAAAAACCCTCTCAATTCATGGAGATAAAAGCATAGGAAAAAGAACCAAAGCTTTAGAGGAGTTTAAAGAGGGAAAAGTTAGAGTATTAGTAGCTACAGATATAGCATCAAGAGGCTTAGATATTCCCAATTTAGAGGTTGTTATAAACTACGATATTCCTCATGTAGTGGGTGATTATATACATAGAGTAGGAAGAACAGGAAGAGCAGAAGCTAATGGTTTAGCTATTACTCTTATATCTCCAAAAGAGGAGATTGCATTAAAGTCTGTAGAGAGATTAATGGGAAAAGCCATAAAAAGAGAGATACTAAAAGAGTATGCCCCAAAAAAGATAGAAGTGCAAAAAGGTGCTAGAAAAAAAGAGAATAGTAACCATAAAAAAAAGGTAGCAGGAGCATTTGGTAAAGAAAAGGGTTTACTATCTACAAAGAAAAAGAGAAAAACAACTAAAAGAGATGGGTTTAAAAAACGAAACTTTTAAGATAGGAGATTATATATTTTGAAACTACCAAATATATTAAAAAAAATATCAAAAAGATTACTTAAAAGCAGTGCAAAAGCTATAGTAGTAGGTGGTAGCGTTAGAGACCATTTTTTAAATCTGCCTATAAAAGATTATGATATAGAGATTTATGGATTAGATACAATAGAAGAGTTGGAGAGTATATTAAAAAAGTATGGTGATGTAAATCTAGTTGGTAAAAGCTTTGGTATTTTAAAATTTACATATCAAAATGAGGAGTATGATTTTTCATTTCCTAGAGTTGAAAAAAAAATCTCTAAAGGGCATAGAGGTTTTAGTGTAACTTGTAGTGGAGATATGAGCTTTAAAGAGGCATCTCTTCGGCGTGACTTTACTATTAATGCAATGGGTTATGATATAGAGGAGGAGAGATTTTTAGACCCTTATGGTGGATTAGATGATATTAAAAAAGGTCTATTAAGAGTAGTAAATAGTTCTACTTTTAGAGAAGACCCACTTAGAGTCTATAGAGCTATACAGTTTTGTGCTAGATTTGAGTATAGATTATCTAAAGAGAGTGAAACTCTTTGTAAAGAGATGGTAGATAGTAATCTATTAGATGAGTTACCAAAAGAGAGAATATATATGGAGTTTAAAAAACTTCTACTAAAATCTTCTAAACCATCTATTGGATTTAAATTAATAAGAGAGTTAGAAGTTATTAAGTACTATCCTGAATTAAAAGCTATTATAGACATTCCTCAAAGTACAAAATATCACCCCGAAGGAGATGTTTGGACTCATACACTTTTAGCTTTAGATGAGATGGCAGAATTAAGAGAGGGAGAGGATAAAAAAGATTTAAAACTTATGTTTGCCATACTCTGTCACGATTTTGGAAAAGCTACCCACACCCAAATAGGAGAAGATAGAATATCAGCTATAGGACACGAGATAGCAGGAGTTAAACCAACAATAAGTTTTTTAAAAAGACTAACAAATGAACAAAAATTTATAGACTCTATATCTATGCTTGTAAAATACCATTTAGCCCCTACCCAATATTATATAGGTGGAGCAAAAGATAAAACCATTAGAAAGCTATCAACAAAAGTGAATATTGAAGAGTTAGTAAAGGTAGCAAGAGCCGATTTTTTAGGAAGAACTACTAAAGAGTCTCTTAGTGGGGTTTATAAAGCTGGTGATTGGCTACTTAAAAAATCTAAAGAGTTAAAAGTATTAAAAGAGCCACTAAAACCTCTTTTAAGAGGAAGAGGTTTAATCTCTCTTGGATTAAAACCATCTAAAGAGTTTAAAATAATTTTAAGTAGAGTTTACAAAGCTCAAATTAGTGGTGAGATTAGGAGTTATAATGAGGCGATTTTATTTGTTATATTGATGGAATTAAACTCTTTAGCTGATAGTAAATATAGAGAGTTTAACAAAAAGATAGTACAAACAAAACAGGAGATACTAGGTGTAAAAGTTCCACTTTTAAGAAAAATAGCTAAAAGATTATCTAAAGAAAATCCAATAGAGTTTATAAAACTAGATAAACCAAAGATTTATGAACTTATTTTATTAGAGGGACTTATTCTCTCATATATAAAAGGGAGTTTTTTAGATAAACTTATTCTATTTGAAGATTACCTAAAAAAGGTAGATAGTTGGGCTCAGGTGGACTCTGTTATATCTAGTTTTAAGACCATTAAAAAAGAGAAAGTAGAAGTTTTAAAAATAGTAAAAAAATGGCTAAAATCAGATAAAGAGTTTATGGTTCGTACAGGATTAGTTATACTTCTTACATACTACATAGAAAAAGATAAATTAGATACAATTTTTAAATTATCAGAAACTGTTAAACATCAAGGCTACTATGTAAAAATGGCTAACGCTTGGCTTATATCAGTCTGTATGGTTAAATTTCCTAATGAGACTTTAATATTTTTAAAAGATAATAGATTGGATAAAACTACACACAATAAAGCCATACAAAAATCTCGTGAAAGTTTTAGGTTATTGCCTAAATATAGGGAGATTTTAGTTAAGTTGAAGAAAAGTTGAAAAAAGTATCAAGAAAAAGCTATTGAATTAATTATTATTGCTATAGCGTTTTCTTGAGAAGATTTGTAATTTTGAGTGGGAAAAAATTAAATTAAAAATTTTAAAACCTATCTTTATAACTACATCTTAAACATAGCTCTTCACTACATACTCTATTTTTAAAGCCATCTTTTATATCTTTTACCCTTTTACTATTTAATATATCAATTAAAGAGTTTTTATGTAAATCTCCTAAATTAATAATACCTCCACTATCTAAACAGCATGGAACTACTATCCCTGATGCAAGTATTGCTATATGAGAGTTAAGCCCTAAACATGAGCCATGTCCATATATAGGATTTTTTAAAGATGGCCACTCAAAATAGTTATCAAAATGGAGAAGAGTCTTTTTATCTAATCTAATACTTTTTTTATCTTTTAGTTTTAAACTATCTAAATCTAAATTGGTTTTAAAAAATAAGTTTAATCTATTAAAAACTTCTATATTAAACTCTCTCTCACTCATAATATCATCTAAGTTCCATACTCTTAAATTTATAAATATCTCTTTATCTAAGCTATTTTTCTCTTTGCACAGTTTTAATATAGGCTCAATATAATCACTAAAACTTAGTGAAGTATCATTTTTATTAAAAGCATTTAAAGAGATATTTATCTGTTTTATAGCAGGGTGAAAAAGTGTAGAGTAGTTATGATTTTTTATATAGTATCCACTTGTAGTAATAAGTGCTTTTAGTTTGTACTTATAAATAATATCTAAATAATCTGATAGATTAGAGAGAGTCAAAGGGTCACCAACTACATGACAAGCTATCTCTTTAGTAAAAATAGCACTCTGTTTAATAATAGACTCAAAAAAGTCTAAATCCATAGTAGTAGTAGGTAGCTCTTTTGTAGGACAAAAAGAGCATTTAAGACCACATATATTAGTAAGTTCTATATATATACGATAAAATTTCACTAAATAGAAATCTCTTTAATATCAGCAATCTCTTTAAAAGATTTATAAATAGAGGCTACTGTATTTTTACGATTTTCTCTTATCTGTATATCATCAACATTTACCATAACCTCATCAAAATAGTTATCTAGTTTAGGTTTTAGTGAAAATAGTGCCTCTAATCTCTCTTTATAATTAGAGTACTCTTTAGATACAACAGACAGATAGCTACTAAAAAGCTCATTCTCTTCAGCTTTAGTAAACAAAAGAACATTTATAACAAGCTCTTTATTTAAATCTACCTCTTTTGAGATATTGGCAACCCTTTTAAATGTAGAAAACTGCTCTTTAAAGCTTTTGCTGGAGACAATACTATTTAAAGCCTCCACCTTTTTAGAAATCTTATTAATATCCATCTCACCTGATGCAAAAACAGCTGATATTACAGATGGGTTAGCATTAAGAGATTTATTAATTCTCTCCATAATAAACTCTATTAACTTATCTCTATTATAATCACTATAAAGCTCATCTACTAACTCTAAAATATTATCTATATTAAACTCTAAATCATACTTAGTTATAATTCTAACAATACCATTTACTGCTCTTCTTAAAGCAAATGGGTCTTTTGAACCAGTTGGAATTTTTCCTACACTAAATAGTCCAATAAGAGTATCTAATTTAATTGCCATAGATACTATAGAAGAAAAAATAGAACTAGGAAGCTCTGCTCCATCACCTAAAGGAAAATATTGTTCTTTTATTGCACTATATACTAACTTATCTTTTCCCAAAGCTTTAGCATAATAGTATCCCATAAGCCCTTGAAGCTCTGTAAACTCATAAACCATCTCTGATGTTAAATCTGCTTTAGCTAAAGATATAGCCTCTTCCATAAGCATTGTAAGTTCAGCCGAACTTTTACTACTCTCCTCTTCTACTCTATCCATATATAAAGATAAAAGTCTTAAAGCAATAGCCTTTTCTCTATCTATCTTATCGGTTAAGCTACCAAGTCCGTCCATAAAGGTTATTTTCTCTAAACCATCTGTAACTAAACCTCTTTTTAAATCATTTCGATAAAAGAAAAGCCCATCAGAGAGTCTTGGTTTTAAAACTCTCTCATTTCCCTCTACCACTTTACCATAATCATTAGTTACTGCATTAGATACTACTACAAACTTATTGGTTAAAACTCCATTTTTAAAAACAGGAAAATATCTTTGATGCTCTTTCATAGAGGCAACTATTGCTTCAGGTGGTAACTCTAAAAACAGCTCATCAAAAGAGCCTAATAGAGCTTTGGGGTTTTCTGTAATTGCTACAACCTCATTTAAGAGAGATTGGTCTCTCTCTATAGTTATATCTTCTCTCTCTTCTAACTCATCAAACTCTTTTAAAATTTTACTCTCTCTATCTAATGGATACAAAGATACATATCCATTAGATAAAACACTCTTATAACTACTAATAGATGTAACCTCAATAGGATTAAAATCTACCATTCTATGAATATAGGTTTTAGTATCAGATTTTACACCAAATAGCTGAACACCAACACTATCATCTCCTAATCTAACCTGTAACCATCTAATAGGACGAATAAACTCTTCACTTCTACTACCCCAACGCATCATTTTACCAAAGCTCATAGATGCTATCCATTTTGTTATCATATCTTGAAGAAGATTAGCTGTTAATTCACCCTTTTTCTCTTGTTTAAAGTATAAAACTTCTCTGCCACCCTTTTTAGCTGTTCCTATCTCGTCAAGATTAACACCACACTTTCTAGCAAATCCCTCTCCTGCCCGAGTTACCTCTCCATCTCTAAAAGCTACAGCTAATGGTGGGCCAAATAGTTCTGTTATGCTATCTTCTTGTTTTAAAGATATACTATTATGAATAAGTACTAAACGGCGAGGAGTATAAATAAACTCAAAATCGCTCTTTAGTCTATACTCATTAAGTATATTTTCCCAAGATTTTTCAATATTTTTTAGAATTTTTAGTAGAGGTATAGCAGGAAGTTCCTCTACACCTATCTCAATTAAAAGTGGTTTTGTCATGTTTGATTTTCCTAGTTATCAATAATTATCGGATTTTACCAAAATCTTATTAAATTGGGGGTTATAGTTTTCTCAAAAACTACTATTTAAATTTAAGTTTTTTTTAACTAAAAAAATGTTATAAGTTATAATATTAAATTTATATTAAATATAATATTTAATATAAAATAATAAAAAAGGTTATGAGATGAAACGATATTATTTAGCTATAATAGTGATAGCCTATATTATGCTCGGTTGCACAAAAGTAGAAAATAGTCAAAAGGTAGGCTACTTAATAACACCTAGTAAAAATGATATATACTATAAGTGTGGTAATAAAGAGGCTATTTTAAATAGAGATGGAAAGTTTAGTTGTGCCTCATTTCCCGTAGCTTTCTACTTAGATGGAAATGAGATGGGAGTTATTAACTCTTTACATAAAGATGGTTTTGTTTTTCCTCAAGATATGGAAAATATTACTATAGCCTCTCGTTAAGTTAAAGAGAAAATATCTCTTTAACTTTAAATAATCTAATTAAACTAAAAATTTCAACATCTCCTCTTTTATAAACTCTTTTTCAATAACTAATGGGTGTTTTATCTCTTTTTTAAATAGACCCTCTATCATACTAGGAACTTTTTGTGAACTATTTTTAGTTATCCACTCTAAAGCCTCTATATCATTTTTTACTTCTCTCTCTCCTAATGCTTCAGCCACTGTAGTTGAGAATTTTGTCCATTCGGCAGTTGAATAGATAATACTTTTTAACTCTTTTTTCTCTCTTTTTCTATAAGATTTCATACAGGTTGCTGTGTGTGGGTCAAATATATATCCCTCTTTTGCATAGTGTGCTATCTCATCTTCACACTCACTATCGCTACTATAGGTTGCTACAAAATCTTTTTGCAACTCTTTTAACTCATCTTTTGTTAAACTATATTTTCCTGTACTATTTAAAGAGTCCATAAGCTTTTTTGTTCTCTTAGCTCCAAACTTATCAAATAGTACTCTTTCAACATTTGAACTCTTTAAAATATCCATAGCAGGAGACTCTGTTTTAATAAGCTCTCTACTTGCCATATCATACTCACCATTCTCTATTAGGTCAGTTAAGATATTATTAATATTTGAAGCAACTAAAAGTTTTTCAACAAAAAGCCCTGCCTTTTTAGCGTAATATCCACCCAAAACATTTCCAAAATTTCCAGATGGAACAACTAAATACACCTTTTCTCCTAACTCTATCTCATTTTGTCTAACAAGCTCTAAATATCCATGAATATGATAGATTATCTGAAAAATAATTCGCCCAAAATTTACAGAGTTTGCAGCTGAGAGTTTAATATTTCTATTTTTTAACTCCTCCTTAAAATCTTCTGATGCTAAAAGCTCTTTTAGCATATTTTGAGTATCATCAAAGTTTCCAACAACTCCAATAACTTTTTCATTTTCTGCCTCTTCAGTTACCATTTGAAGTCTTTGAACATCACTTGTTCCACCACTCGGATAGAGACATGCTACTTTTATATTATCTTGATTTTTAAATGTCTCTAGTGTTGCAGGTCCTGTATCTCCACTTGTTGCAGCCATAATAAGATAGTTCTCACCTCTTTTTTGTGCTTCTTTAGATAAAATATATCCAAAAGGTTGCAAAGCCATATCTTTAAAAGCACGAGTTGGGCCATGGTAAAGTTCCATGACAAAACAGTCATCTTCTATTTTACTTAGTGGAACAGGATTTTTAGAGTCATCAAACTCATCATATCTATCTAATGCTTTTTTTATAGTATCACTATCTATATCTATCTTAAATAGTTTTAAAATATCAAAAGCCAACTCTTTATAACTACTATCTATATGTTTTTCTAAAAAGAGAGTATCAAAAGATGGTAGAGACTCAGGTACATAAATCCCACCAAAACTAGCACTTGGATTTAAAATAGCCTCTGAAAAACTTACCTTTTTAGGTTTTATCCCATCATTACCACGAGTCTCTATAAATTGCATTATCTATCCTATAATTTTTTTGAAATTATATCTAAACAAGCTTATCCATTTTATAACTATTTATACCAATCTAAGAGTCATTTAAAAATTAATAACTTTCAAATCCTTTTTATTATAGTTATTTATGTTATATTTTTATCTATAAATATAATAGATTATAAGGATTATAGGTGTTAACAATAACAGGAAATGGAATGGGGGATTATACTTTTAATAATCTAACTCTTAATATAGAAGAATTTGATAAAATAGTATGTGATAAAAATTTTAAAGAAGATGGCAAAAATATCTTAAAGGTAAACTATAGAGGTACAAAAGAGTATATTTTAAAGAACTATTCTAAAAAGAATATACTTTATATTGTAACAGGTTCACCACTTTTTTTTAGTGCAGGTGTTTTAATTGCTAAAAAGTTACCAAAAGATATGGTAAAAGTTATAGATAATACCTCCTCAAAAGATTATCTTTTAGAAAAGATGATAATTAGCCAAACAGAAGTTGATACTATCTCTTTACATGGTAGAGATAGAATTGATTTAAGTAAGTTTTTACTAAATAGATACACCTTTATACTGTGTGATAGATTTACAATAGATAAGATAAAAGAGGCTACTAAATATTTAAGTCCAAAAGATATAGAGGTTACTATTGGTTATAAGTTAGGATATAGTGATGAGGTTATAGAGCAGATAGATATATTTAGCTATAGTTATAAGGCTTTTGATTTAACAGAACCTTTTGTTCTTTTAATAAAAAGAAATTTTGAGACTAAATCACTTAGTAAAGATTTTGAGTTTGAGACTGAAAGAGGAATGATTACTAAAGAGTATAAAAGAAATCTATCTTTACAAAATCTTGACTTAGAAGCCAATCAGATACTTTGGGATATTGGAGCTGGAAGTGGAAGTTGTGCTATTGAGGCTTATAAAAGATATAGAGTTAAAACTACTCTTTTTGAAAAACAATCTCAAAGATGTGAATTTATAAAAAGAAATCTATCAAATCATTTTGTTTGTGATACAACTCTTTTTGAAGGTAATGCAGAAGATATTTTTAAACAATTAGAAGAGATACCTGATAGAATTTTTGTAGGTGGTGGTGGAGAGAAGGTTATAGATAAATTGGTATATCTATATAATATATTAAATAAAAATGGAATAATGCTAATAAATGCAATTACACTTAAAAATCTTTCCCAAATGATTACAGTTTTAAATAATGCTAAAATTGAGTATAGAGTTATATCCATTTCACTTACAACCTATAAAGGTAAACTTGATTTAATAGAGCCTGAAAGACAACTATTTCAGATAAAAATTATTAAGTAGAAAGTTTATTTAAACTTTCTCTTATATCTCTCTAACATACTCTCATTACCAATTAAGCCTCCTTGGTGAATATATAGTGTACTATTTTTAAAAATTTGTTTATTTTCCATTAATGTTAACCAACCAAGAGGGTCATATAGTAAATCAAACTCAACTCCTAATTCATCTTTTACTCTTAACCACATTTCATAAGAGTCTTTATAGAGTTTTCCAAAATGGTACTTTTTTTTAGGTTTAATAATAGTTGGGTGTTTTAATATATTATTCTCTAACTCTTTAAATTGTAATTTCAAATAATTACTATCTCCTACACAAGGAACAGTATATACTTTAGATTGAAATCTGCTATCCATTTCAAGTAAAAATTTTTGTAAAAAGAGAGCTGTAGTTCCTGTACCAGATGGTAAAAATATATTTAGACTATTTATCCTATTTGCCTGTTGCCAAAGTTTTATCTCTTGAGCTAACATCTTAATACCTACTTTTGCCTCTTGTTGTCGTCCTCCCTCTTCTACAAAAGCAGTAAATGAATTTTCTATATTTTCTCTTTTAGGTTTCTCTCTACCTACAATTAGTTTCATACCATTTTTTAGTGCATATTTATAGTTTCCTATTGGGTTCTCTTTAAGATATAATGGTATATGGTCGGTATAATACTCATATTCCCACCCTTTTATTTTAGCTAAAACAGATAGAGAGTACATTGCATTTGATTGATTTGAACCGTAAGAGATAACTTTTTTAATATTTGGAAAATCTTGCATAAGATAATAGTAAAATTTCCTAGCCTTATTGCCTGAAAAATTAGGATTAAGCAGGTCATCTCTTTTAATATATATCTCTTGGTTCTGAAAAGACCTTTTTTCTATTGGTGAGTTGCATATTGTATATTTATTTATTTCCATAAAGAAATTATACTAATAAATCTCTTTATATTAAGTCCTACTAAGATATAATTTCGCGTTTATTTTTCTAAACAAATTCTCATGTAGTTATTCCTTGACAGGTTGCATTAATTATGTTGAAGGCTACAGAGGCGAAACCTTAAAGACTACGGTCTATAAAAAATTTTAATTATTTGCAAGGAGCAAAAATGGTAACAATGAAAGACTTACTAGAGTGTGGTGTACACTTTGGTCACCAAACTAGAAGATGGAACCCGAAAATGAAGAAATTTATTTTTGGTGAGAGAAAAAATATTTATATTATTGACCTTCAAAAAACACTTAGATACTTTAAATATACATATAATGTTGTTAAAACTGCAGCATCAGAGGGTCAAACAATAATTTTTGTAGGAACTAAAAAACAGGCAAGAAATGCAGTTAAAGAACACGCAGAAAGATGTGGAATGCCTTATGTTTCAACTAGATGGTTAGGTGGAATGTTAACTAACTACCCTACAATGAAAAAATCTATTAGAAAATTAGAAATTATTGAGCAGATGGAAGAGAATGGTCAATTAGAGCTTTTAACTAAAAAAGAGGCTTTAATGCTTATTAGAAAAAAAGAGAAACTAAGCTCATACCTTGAAGGGTTTAGATATATGAAAAAACTTCCTGATATGATGTTTGTAGTTGATGCAGTTAAAGAGCATATTGCAGTTAAAGAGGCTAGAAGAATGGGAATGAAAGTTATTGCTCCACTAGATACTAACTGTGACCCTGATGTAGTTGATTATCCAATCCCTGGAAATGATGATGCTATTCGTTCAATTAACCTTTTCTGTAAAGAGATGGCAGAAGCTATTATTGAAGGTCAAGCTGAATTGGCTGAAAAAGAGGGTAAAGAGGTAGAACAAGCACCATCTGCTGATGCAGAGTTTGCAGAAAAGATGTTATCTGCTGTAGAAGAGTCAGAAAAACCTACAGAAGAAGAGGTTAAAGAGGTTGTTGCAGAAGCTGTAGCTGAAGGTAAAAAAGAAGAAGTAAAAACTACAGAAGAGACAAAGGCGTAACTAATGGCAAAATTTGGACCAAAAGATATTAAGAAATTAAGAGAAGCTACAAATGCAGGTATGATGGATTGTAAAAAAGCATTAACTGCATCTGAAGGTGATTTTGATGGTGCTGTTGCATGGCTTAGAGAAAAAGGTTTAGGAGCTGCTGCTAAAAAAGCTAGTAAAGTAGCTGCTGAAGGTGTTATATCTATTAAGGTTGGAGAAGATAAGGGTGTAATTATTGAAGTTAACTCTCAAACAGACTTTGTAGCTCAAAATGATGTATTTAAAGGTGTTGTAAATGAGATTACAGAACACGCTTTTAATAACTCTTTAAAAGATGCTGATGCAATTAACTCTTCAGAGATTAATGGACAACCATTCTCGGAATATCTATCACTTCAAATTGCTACAATCGGTGAGAACCTAGTAGTAAGAAGAGCAGGAATGATAGCAAATAGTGATGAGACTTTTGCAATTAATGGTTATCTTCATGCAAATAGTAGAGTAGGTGTTTTACTTGGAGCAAAATGCGAAGATAAAGAAACAGCAGATAAAGTAAGAGCTGAACTTAAAAATATTGCAATGCACGCGGCAGCTATGAGTCCTAGCACTCTATCATACAAGGATTTTGATGCTCAATTTGTAGCAGATGAGACAAATGGTAGAATTGAAAAGGTAAAAAAAGAGAATGAAGAGTTATCAAGACTTGGAAAACCTCTTAAAAATGTACCTGAATTTGTAAGCAGACAGCAGTTAACAGATGAGGTTATAGCTAAAGCAAAAGAGGCAATCGAAGCTGAACTTAAAGCAGAAGGAAAACCTGAAAAAATTTGGGATAGAATAGTTCCAGGTAAATTAGAGAGATATATCTCTGATAACACTCTTCTTGACCAAGAGTTAGCTCTTTTAGACCAAAAATATGTAATGGACGATAGTATGACTGTTGGAGAGTACATTAAAAAAGTATCTAATGGTAAAGCTGAAATTACAGAGTTCATCAGACTAGAAGTTGGTGAAGGAATTGAAGTTAAAGAGGAAGATTTTGCAGCAGAAGTTGCAAAACAGATGGCTTAAAAATATTAATGGTAACTATTTAATATAGTTACCAATCTACAAGGATAACCGTATGTCCAAAACTCTACTAAAAGCAACAAATATTGCACATAAATTTGACTATCAACTATTTTCAGATATAGATTTTGAGATAAAAGAGAAAGAGTGTAAAGCAATTTTAGGAAGAAGTGGCTCTGGAAAATCGACACTACTTCATATATTCTCAACATTTATAAAACCAAATATTGGAGAGGTTGAACTTTTAAATAAAAATATATATGAGTTAAATGAAAATGATATTGAGTCTATTAGACGGTATGATTTAGGAATTATTTTTCAAGCTCACTATCTTTTTAAAGGTATGACAGCTATTGAAAATTTAGAGATTGCTACTATATTATCTGGTAAGAGTATAGATAAAAATCTTATTGAAAAATTGGAAATAACTGAAAATATGGGTCAAAAGATAGGAGATTTATCTGGTGGACAGCAACAGAGGGTCTCTATTGCTAGAGTTTTAAGTAAAAAGCCAAAGATTATATTTGCAGATGAACCAACAGGAAATCTTGACAAAGAGACAGCCAATCTTGTAATGAAAGTTCTTTTAGAGTATGTTCAAGAAAATAGTGCTGGTATGGTTTTAGTTACACATGATGAAGCTATGGCTCGAATGTGTAATAGGAGTTATAAACTTGAAAATAGCAAATTAGAACTGCTTTGAGAGCGAAACATACTATGTAGATAGGTAGCAAAAACTCTTTTATTGCTACTTTGCCAACTCCCATTTTCTCCTTTTTGATTTAAAGTTTTACTTAAAATATCAAAACCTTTTTTGAGTGTATCTTTGGTGGGTTTAGTGTAGTGAAAAGCGTGACCTTTTAGTCCTTTTTCATTATAGTAGTATCCTAATCTATTAAATCTTTTATCTAAAGTAAACTCAATATCTAAAACTCCACTCATCTCTTTAGTATCTACTCTTTTTGATAGATAGAGTAGTCCTGCACACTCTGCATAAATATATCTCTTTTTACTATGTTCTATAAGAGAGTTTTTAAAATTAGTGGACTCTTTAATAACTTCGTAGGCTCTATCTGTCTCTACATATCCACCACAAATATATACTATATCACTATTTTTTGAAATAACCTCATCTTTAGTTGAGTCAATAATCTCTACCTTTCTAAAAACCTCTTTTAAAAAAGATAGATTATCATAATATAAAAATGAGAAGTTTTTATCATTTACAATAGTTAGTTTTTTATCTATTTTTTCTATTTTTGGAAATGGGTAATTTAAATTTTCTATTTTTCTATTGGTAAATCCTATTTTAGATAGAGTTTGCATATCTATATGTTTTAAAACATCTCTACTAATTAGTTCTATTTTAGATATATTATCTAAATCTAACCCTAAGTGAGTACTCTTTAGAGATAAAAGATTTTTTTCTATCCAACCTAAAACAGATATATCTTTATGGTCTTTTTCTATCTGATTTTTTATTAAATTAAAGTGCATATTAGAAGATAGATTATTTAGTACAATAGCTTTTATAGTATTATTTTCTTTATACTCTAATAATCCTTTTAATACAGCAGAAATAGTTATATAGCTTCCACTCCCATCTAATATTAAAATAGTAGGAATATTTAGTAATTTAGATACACTATAAGCACTACACCCTTTATTTTCGCCATCATAAAAACCCATAACACCCTCTAATATAGATACCTCTTTATCGCTATAGTGATTATATAACCAAGTTATTTGTTTTTCTGTCATAATAAAACTATCTAAATTAACAGATGGTGTCCCACAAACAATTTTATGAAATTGTGGGTCTATAAAATCTGGCCCTATTTTAAATGGGCGAACAGATTTTTTAAAGTAGTAAAGTAGTGCTGTTGTTAAAATAGTTTTACCTTGATTAGAGGCTATAGCTGATATTGTTAAATTTATCACTTCTCTTTAAGCTCTCCACTCATCTCATACTTATTTAAATATCCTCTAGGGGTTAAAACTAAACCATTTGAAGTTAGTTTTGTTTGAGAGTTTCCTACTATAATTAAAGTGGACATAGTAATTTCAGGGTGGGAAATATCTTGTTCTATTAAATCAGTGGTAGTTGTAACTGTAATCTTCTCTTTATCTCTTCCTACATGAGATGCTATAATTGCTATTCTCTCCTTGCCCTCACTTAGTGCTTTTAAAAAGTTCTGATATGGTAAAATTCTTTTTTTAGATTTAGGGTTATATATTCCTAAAATCATATCAGCATCAAGAGAATTTCTAACCCTCTTATCTATAATATTTATATCAGTTAGTTTATCAGAAAGAGAGATAACAGCAAAATCTTGACTAATAGGTGCGCCAATTTGAGAGGCTGTAGCTAAAAAAGATGTAACACCTGCAATAGATATAATCTCTATATCTTCCCATAATCCTTGCTCATCAACAAGCTCTGTAACAAGTGTAGCCATACCAAATACATTTACATCACCGTTAGATATAATACAAGTAGTCTTCCCCTCTACAGCATAGTTTATAGCCTCTTGGCATCTTACTATCTCTTTTGTCATTCCTGACATAAAAACTTCTTTTTCGCCTATAATCTCTTTTAACTCTTTTACATAATTTCTATATCCAACAACTACCTCACACTCTTTTAGAGCCTCTATTGCCTCTGTTGTCATATATTTAGTGCCACCTGCACCACTACTTAAAATATATAGTTTTTTTGCCATTAAATGTTCCTATTTTTAGATTAAAAAAGCAGACATTATAATCTAAATTTACATAACTTTAGATTATCTCTTTACTATAACTAAAATAGTACCCTTTCTATTAATATAGACTCTTTTAGCTCTTCTACTGTAATACCTAAGAGTCTCTTTTAAATCTTTTATACTTTTTATAGGTCTATTTTCTATTTGCATAATAGTATCATCAATATTAAATCCATCTCTATATGCTTGTGAATTAAAATCAACTTTTGTAACTACTACAACACCATTTTGTTCTCTTATATAAAGTCCATTAAAAGCTCTATCAATAGAACCTAAAGCTAACTCTCCTCCACCTCTATTTGATAATCTAAGCTCTTTTGTTATCTCTATTTTATCTCTCTCTATAGATAGAGTAATTTTCTCATTTGGATTATATGACATAACTATATGTTGTAGTTCATGAGGTTCTTTTACACTTTTATTATCAACAGCATATATTAAATCTCCTCTTTTTAATCCAGCTTTATCAGCAGGTGAGTTATTTTCTATATTAATTATTACAGCACCATTTTTTCTATTATATAGAGGTTGAAGCTCTTTTGTAACTTTTGATATATTTACACCCATAAAACCTCTATCTACTCTACCTTTCTCCACAAGTTTTGTTACAACACTTTTTACCATATCAATAGGAATGGTAAATCCTATACCATTGTTTCCACCACTACTAGAAATAATGGCTGAATTTATCCCTATTAAAGCTCCTCTACTATCAATTAAAGCTCCACCTGAATTTCCAGGGTTTATAGAGGCATCTGTTTGAATAAAGTTCTCGTACTTATTAATTCCAACTCCATATTTATTCATAGCAGAGATAATTCCTTGTGTAACAGTCTGTCCAACACCAAATGGGTCACCAATGGCAAATACTACATCTCCTAACTTTACATCTTTTATATTACTAAATTTTATAGGTTTTAGACTGTTAGCCTCTATTTTAATAACAGCTAAATCACTATCTTTATCTTTTCCTATAACTTTTGCTATATACTCTTTGTCTCTATTATTAATAGTAACGCTAATTTCATCAGCTCCTTCAATTACATGATTATTGGTTACTATATATCCATCTCTTGATATAATAACACCAGAACCTAAAGAGTTAGCACTTTTTTTAGGTGGTAAATCTCTTCCAAAAAATTCTCTAAAAAATCTACGATTTATATTACCTTGATAGTTAATCTTTTTTGTTGATATATTTACAACAGAGTTTATGGACTCTTTTAATATACTATTAAAAGATAAAATCTCATTTTGACTAGATGGTAATCTATGTTTAGGGTTAGATGGAGCATTTTTTATTGTAATACTATTACTAAAAAGAGTGCTACTTAATAGAATAGAAACTAAAAGAGTTTTTTTCACTGTTTTTTCCTTTATATCTTTTAGAAAGATATAAAATAAAGTTTGAAGTAAAAAGGAGTAAGGGAGGGGGGAGTTTATTTATAATAATATTATGTGTCATATAAAATATCTACTACAAAAACTTTATTTCATTTTGAAATCTACATAATTCCAAAGCAGATTAAAAGAAGGAGGAGTCTCTCTATCTGCATCTTTCATGTTGGTATTATAGAGCAGTTTTGTAAACCAATAGAAAACCAAAAATTAACAGTTAGTTAATGTTAAAAATATATCTATTATTTTAATGGTTTAAATATAGATTTATCGTCCATAACATTTTGGAATATTAGTCCAAATACCAATATACTCCATTGCTGTTTTAAGCTTTTTCCTACCTACATTAATACCTTTATTCTACTGTGCTTTTATCAAATGCTAATGACATATTTTCTAAAAACATCTTTTTCCAATTCTTGACATTAGCTGGTAGTAACTCATATTTACTTGCTATCTCATTGATGGTCTGTATGTTTTTCTTTTTGTACTCATCTGTTCCTCACTTTTATCTTCTTATTTTATCTTTTTTAATAAGAGTATTATATTAAGTGGTTTGTTTTTGTGGGGACATTATAAATCGTATGAGAACTAAACAAATTCCTGTTGTTACCTCTTTACTTAGAAGTTTGGCTATCAATTTACTAAATATTAATAAAATTTCAAACAAAACACAAGTTCGT
>Ga0256842_1001023_pt1 | contig 23629 bp, 25 predicted proteins | sample 4559240metaG_FD_185973 | JGI IMG/M metagenome (GOLD analysis project Ga0256842, IMG submission 185973) | Hydrothermal vent microbial communities from Guaymas Basin, Mexico - 4559-240 | ecosystem: Environmental > Aquatic > Marine > Hydrothermal vents | place: Mexico: Guaymas Basin | collected... | reverse complement strand
TAGATGTAGCAATAGATGAGTGTAGTGAGCTTAAAAAATTGGGAATTTACTCTATAATTCTATTTGGAATACCAAAAATAAAAGATAGTGCAGGAAGTGATGCAATGTGTGAACATGGCATAATCTCAAAAGCAATCAAATCTATCAAAGATGCCCACCCAGATATGTTTGTAGTAAGTGATTTATGTTTTTGTGAATATACAGACCATGGTCATTGTGGAGTAATGAACCCAGTTGAGGGAAGTGTAGATAATGATATAACACTAGATAACCTAGTAAAACAAGCCATAGTCCATGCCAAAGCAGGAGTAGATATGATAGCCCCAAGTGGAATGATGGATGGAGTAATCAAAACTCTAAGAGATGGATTAGATAGTAATGGTTATATCAATCTACCAATTATGAGCTACTCCACAAAATTTGCATCAGCATATTATGGGCCATTCCGTGATGTAGCAGAATCAACCCCTAGCTATGGAGATAGAAAAAGCTACCAAATGAACCCTGCAAATCGCAATGAAGCAATATCAGAGAGTATCACAGATGAAGAAGAGGGAGCAGATATATTAATGGTAAAACCTGCTTTAGCTTATCTTGATATTGTAAGAGATATTAAAAATCATACTAAACTACCATTAGCAGTATATAATGTTTCAGGAGAGTACTCTATGCTCAAAATGGCAGGAAAAGTAGGATTGGTTGATTATGATAAAATTTTGATAGAGACTATGATAGCATTTAAAAGAGCAGGAGCAGATATTATAATATCTTATCATGCCAAAGAGGTGGCAAGGTTATTAAATTGAGAGGAGAGGTATGGAATTTATAATTACCAAGAACCACCACCTCCTCCTCCACCTCCTCCTCCAGAGTAGCTTCCACCACTACTACTAGATGAGTATGAACTGCTACTACTAGAGTAAAATAAGCTACCACTTGAAGAGCTTATGATGGGTTTGGTTTGGATATATAGTTGAGTAGATATTAGACTTAGATTATCCAACTCTCCATCATACCAACTATATTTACTCTTAACTATCTCACTATTTAGTTTAATCCAATGCTTGTTTAGTCCAAATAGTATTGCATAGGGTAGAATATCTTCCATATAATTTGGATTTTGTAATAGTAGCTCTTTTAATCTATTAGTATCTGCCTTTTTAATAAATTTTTTAAGCCCTAATAGATGATAATAAATATCTTCTCCATAGTTATTAAGAGGGTGAATATATGCCCTTAAAAATAGAATAAATGGGATAGTTGTAGAAGATAATAAAATAGGTGTCATTATAAACTTTTGAAATGATATATCTTCTAAAATCAAACTAATCATTCCCCCAAATGAGAAAATAGCAAATATAGAGAAGATTATACCTAGCCACATACGAGATTGTATGCTACTAATTAGTGCGTAGATACTAATAGATAGAGTTACTACCCATACCACAGATATAGTAGCAGTATCTTCTCCATATAGTAGATAAGTGATATAATCTGATACTATAAATAGTACTGTAAATATGCTTATAGATTTGAGGATAAATCTATTTTTTGCCTCTTTTATCTTCTCTTTAAAGGCTTTTTTATATGTAATTCTATTAGTTTTATTGTGTAGTGGGGTTACTTTGGTTGATATTGAAGTGAATTTATATATGGTTTTATCTTTTGGAAAGAGAGATTTCAAAAGATATTTTTGTTCGCTAGATAGAGTATCTATATTTTTACTATTTTTTTGGATATATTTTTTATAATTACTATTAATAATATCAATATACCCATTTACTCCTAGTTCTAATATAGCAGGAAATATATCTTGATTTCTATTTTTACCATAAAATATTACTCCTGCTTGAAGAGTAGTTATATCAATAGGAGGAGAGTAAAAAGGAGGGTAAGAGTGATGAAAATATCCTCTTAAACCAACTTTTTTTGCCTCTATTATAAGATATATCAAAAATAGTATTATAATTGGTATCTCAAAGTATCTCCAAAATCTCACTATAAAAGGGTCTCTTATCGTATCTTTTCCAGATGACTTTAATACTCCTAATGGTAATAAAATCTCAATAGTTAGCCCCTCATAAGGCTCAAAGGAGTGTAGAAAAAATGAGAAATGATTAGTATCAATCCACTCTATACTATCATCTACCTCTCTAGTAGAGCCATAACCACCACGAAATATCTTGATTTTGATATTATTATGATTAAGTGATTTTGGTAGTTTTATATTGACTTTTACTCTCTCAATAGGTATTTTCCATTTAGTACCTATTAAATTCCATCTAAGGGTATCATATTTATTATCATAAGGTAGCAAAATATTAGAGATACTATAAGCGATATTATAATTATGTCTTTTGGTAATTAATTTATCCTTGCTACCAATTTTAAATCTTTTGATAACACCACCATAAATAGAGTCCCATTGACTCTCTATCCACTCTACATCTCTATTATCTAGTTTGATAATACTATCATACAACCCTATATCTATAACTCTATTTTGATATTTGATATTAGTGGGAATATCACGAAAAATACCATGCTTTTGATGACTACCAAAGTTATATTTAATATCCTCTACAACTCTTATCTCACCCATATTATCCAAAGATAACTCCACACTATAATACTCAATAGACTCTCCAAAGAGAGCATTTAATATTACTAGATAAAATAGAAGTAGTTTTGGCATAATTTGACTCCTCTAAAGAATTATATATGATAACAAATCTAACCTCAACAGTAGATAAAACTATAAAAATGGTAAATAAATTTTATCTATCATTTCAAAGTATTCATCTCTATCAACACTATCAATAGTAATCCCTCCACCACTTTTATAATATAATCTACTCTCTTCTCTCTCTATAAATCTAATCATCACAGATGAATCTAAATTCTCACCATCAAATATCCCAAATACTCCACTATAAAAATCTCTATTATAATCTTCTATATCCTCTATTAATTCTATAGTTTTCTTTTTGGGGGTGCCTGTAATTGAACCTGCTGGTAGGATTTTATCTAATATATCTCCTAAATTATCTTGCCAATTATCATCTAATCTAGCCGATATTTTAGAACTTACTTGTAGTAGTTCTTTATCTCCTGCTAATACCTTATCTATATATCTAAATTTCTCTACTTTAATATCATCTCCAATAATTCCCAAATCATTTCTCATCAAATCTACCATCATAGTATGTTCTGCCATCTCTTTGGTAGAGTTTAAAATTTTCTCTTTGGCATTTGGAATATTTGCATCAATTGTACCTTTCATTGGGTATGTAGATATTTTATTCTCTCTTATCTCTATAAATCGTTCAGGTGAGAAGCATATAAATTTATCTTGAAAATATAGTTTAAATTTAGAATCTGATGCCAAAAATATATCTTTTAGAGATAAATTTGTCTCTATTGGGGTTTTAAATGTGAGATTTAATAGATAGCTATTACCTTTTTTAATCTCCTCTTTGACTCTATTAATACTATTTTGATACTCCCCAAAAGATATTGGATATTTAGAGAATTTATAACTATTAATAGATTTGGTTTTATCTATATTACTACTATCTGCTAGTTTATAATAGATGTTATCTAAAGTATTAATCTCTTTTAGAAATATTTTACTCTTATCATAAGAGATAATAAACAAAAATGGTTTTTTATCTCTTGCAAGAAGAGTTATATCGTTGAAACTACTCAATATCTAACCATCTAAAATTAAACTTTTAAGTATAGCCATTCTAATATATAACCCATTTTTAACTTGTGTTAATACTTTACATCTATTATCTTCTAGCATCTCATCACTAATATCAATATTTCTCATTACAGGGCCTGGGTGAAGTAGCACTATATCCCTATCTCCTATTAGCTCTTTGGTGATACAATATCTTGATGCATAATCATTATAATCTTCAAATATTGGTTCAGGATGTCTCTCTAATTGGACTCTTAGACTCATAATAGCATCTACTTTATGTATCACCTCTTTAAGGTTATTATATTGAGGGAGAGCATCTTCTATAAATGATAGTGGTGGTAAAAACTCTTTTGGTCCAACTAATATTACATTCATTCCTACTCGTCTAAGTAGTCGTATAGCAGATGCTGCTACCCTTGAAGTAATAATATCCCCAACAATAGCAATAGTTTTACCCCTTACATCTCCAAAATGCTCTTGTAGTGTCATAAGGTCTAATAGTGCTTGTGATGGATGGGCATAATTTCCTGCTCCTGCATTAATTACAGGAGTTAGATTAAGCTTAGATAATTTTTGAGGTACACTATTTTGAGAGGCTCTTATGATAATAGTATCAGGCTCCATAGCTCCAATAGTCGTAAAGGTATCATATAAACTCTCTCCTTTATTTGTAGAACTTGTAGAGCTATTGAGAGTAACAACACCCATTCCCAATCTCTTACCTGCTATCTCAAAAGAGCTTCTAGTTCGTGTAGAGTCCTCAAAAAATAGAGTTACCATAATTTTATTAGCAAGAAGAGGAGGTGGATTACCTGCTTTAAAAGAAAATGCGTCTGATAATATATTCTCTAACTGCTTATCACTTAAATCACCCGTATCTATTAGATGTCTCATTTTATACTCCCAAAATTTATTTGAGATTATAGCATAATTTATTATGTTTTATTGAGTATAGATTTACTATTATATGGAACTTTACCTGATGGAATATATGTTGATGTAGTATCTAAATATCTATCTTGGTCATCAAAAAATATATGAGCTTTAAATGCTCTTAAAATCTTATCTTTTTTTATCCCTCCCAAAAAAAATATCTCATCTACATAAATACCCCATGCCCTTAGAGTCTTTATTACCCTCATCTCTGCTGGTGCATTTCTAGCTGTTACAATTGCTATTTTTACAGGAGAGTACTCTATACTAAATGGTAATCTATCTTGTAGTTGAGAAAGTTTATGCAAAAATCTAGCATAAGGTCCTTTTTTCATAGGTCTGTTTTTTTTACTATTTTCACTCTTATAAAACTCTTTAAGTCCTTTATCTTTAAAAACTATTTCACTACTCTCATCAAAAATCACAGCATCTCCATCAAATGCAATCCGTACCTGCCCTTTTGGAATATTTTCTATATTTTTAGGTGGTTTTTTTAGCAATGCTACTGCACAACTATTAGCATCTCTTACTTTTTGGGCATCTTTTGGATTGGTTGTGAGAAATAAATCTACATCAAAAGCATCAAGATAATCTATCACAGATTCACCACCAGTAAAAGCATGACGAGTAATTTCTAAATCCCTTGACCTTATATTATTAAATACAGCTATACCAGTTTCAGGACTATTACGAGACATTACTACCACCTCCACCATCGGACTATCCTTATCTTTAGTATATCTATTTAGCTCCAAAAGAGCTTTGACTAATGGCATACCCGTACCATCTTTTAATACTTTATCTTCTCTTTTGAGCATAAACTTACGATATTGAGATATTGCAGTATCTCTATTTTTTGCATACTCTTTTCTAAATAGTGCATCAGCCCTACTCAAATCAAATAGTGCTGTTGCACTAATCCCCACAACTAAAGTATCTGATAAATTAATAGACATATTATACAACTCCCTTTTATATTTATTGTATCCTTTTTAAGTTTAATATTTTATGATAAAATATAGGCAAACAGCAATTCTAACTCTACTCAATCACCATAAATTCCTCCAATTTAACCTCTCCATCATTCTGCCTAGAAATCAATATAAACTCAATCATTTTATCAAAACTCCTAAAAATAAACATAGTAGTCAAAACATTCATAGTTTCAAATAAACGCTTCCTAGCCCCTATATTAGAGCGAAGTTCAATATAGGTTTCATCATAAAGTTCTTGAATTGTATGAAATAAAAAAGCTAAAATATTCAAACTACAAAGATTTTGAGCTAAATATTTATCACCATGACCAAAGTTATGTTCTAAATTATACCCCTATGTATAATGCACCCAATTATCATATTTTAGAAACAATCGCAAAGTATGATAATCCTATTATAAAAGGTGTTTCTAGAATGCGAAATTATGATAATCAAAAATCAACATTTTGCAATAGAATAAAAGCTTTAAATGATTTAGAATTAATATGTAAGTCAAATAATTATAAATATATTATAATGAGTTATAGTAGTGAAGGAATAATGCCCTCAAATGATATTTTAAATATTATGAAAAAATATGCTGATGTAAAATTAGAGGAATATAACTATTTACGATTTAAAAGTAATAACAATGGTCATTCTAAAAATAAAAAGTTTATTAAAGAACAATTATATATTTTGACAAATAAAACATACAACAAATCGCAGGAACTAATAAATTACAGGTCAGGCGTTGAATATACACTATTTATCTACTTTATCTTTAAAATTACACTTATTAGATTAAAATTAATTAAAATCTTGATATAATCTCATTTACCTGAGTAGTGCGACCCTTGTTAATATGTGATCCAATACTATCTTACATAGGACATGTAGGTTATTTGTGTGTGGGTATTTTTGTTTGAGCTTAACTAGGTTAAGTTAGAATCTGCCCCCTAATAATAGACTCTCTCCTATTAATTGGCTTTTTTTGAGGTCAAACAATCGACAAGACGCCTAGTTGGGTATTAATCTTCAATTGAGAATTATGAGTTTTGAATTGAAAATTAAATTAGGAATATATATGAATGTTTTGATAATTGGTGCTGGTGGTAGAGAGTATTCTATTGGATTGGCTCTTAGAAAAGATGATGGTGTAGATAATCTATATTTTGCTCCAGGTAATGGTGCTACTGATATGTTGGGTGAGAATTTAGATATTAGTGATTTTAATAAGTTGGCTGATTTTTGTGAAGCTAATGATATAGGACTTACTATTGTAGGCCCTGAAGCTCCATTAGTTGATGGTATTGTAGATGTATTTAGAGATAGAGAGCTTAATATCTTTGGTTCATCTGCACAAGCTTCACAACTAGAGGGTTCTAAGATTTTTATGAAAAATTTTCTTGCTCGTCATAATGTGCCAACTGCAAAGTATATTGAGACTGATTCTATTGAAGAGAGTTATAAGTTTATAAATTCACTTGAAGCTCCAATAGTTGTAAAAGCTGATGGGCTTTGTGGTGGTAAAGGTGTAATTATTGCTCAAAATCATAATGAAGCCAAAAAAGCTGTAGGTGAGATGCTTAGTGGTGATTCATTTGGAGATGCTGGTAAGAGAGTAGTTATTGAAGAGTTTTTAGATGGTTATGAGCTTTCAGTTTTTGCTATTTGTGATGGTAAAGATTTTGTAGTATTACCAGCAGCACAAGACCATAAGAGATTACTTGATGAAGATAAAGGTCCAAATACTGGTGGTATGGGTGCTTATGCACCTACTCCACTTGTAAATGATGAGATATATGCAAAGCTTGATGAGAGGGTAATTAAACCAACTCTAAAAGGTATGAATGATGAGGGAATGCCTTTTACAGGTGTGCTTTTTATAGGTGTGATGGTAGTAAATGGCGAACCGATAATATTAGAGTATAATGTAAGATTTGGAGACCCTGAGTGTGAAGAGATTATGCCTCTACTCAAATCAAGTGCTTTAGAGCTATTTTATAAAGCTTCAATTGGAGAACTTGCATCTGCTAAGATAGAATTTCATGATAAATATGCAGTTGGAGTTGTAATGGCAAGTGGAGATTATCCATATAAATCTTCTGCTCCAACACAGATTATTATTGATGATATAGTTCATGATGATATAGAGGCAAATGCTCATATATCTTTTGCAGGTGTATCTCGTGATGAAGATGGTAATTTAATGGCAACAGGTGGAAGAGTGCTTGTATGTGTGGGATTAGGTGATAGTATCAAAGAGGCACATAGCAGAGCTTATGGACTGTGTGGGCAGGTGCATTTTGCTAGGAAGCATTGTCGTATGGATATAGCTTATCAAGCACTTTAGGATATTTAATGCAGGAGGTTAAACTAGAAATTTCATCATCTAAAAAAAGAACAGGTGCATTTATAATAGATGATATTATTATAGGTGTGTTTATATTTATAATATTTTATGAACAACTTATGACTCTTACTACCCCTGAAGCAGTTGCTCAATTTAGTAGTGATAGTTTTTTTACTATTATTTTATTAAAAGTGATATATCAAACATTTTTACTTTGGCAAAATAATGGTAAAACTATTGGTAAGCATATTATGAAGATTAAAGTTGTAGAACTTGAAAATGGAGATAGTCCATCTCTACAAGTATCATTTTTAAGAGCAATTTTTAGAGTAGTAAGTGAATTTATATTTTATGTTGGATTTCTTGTGGCATTTATGACTCCTATGTTTCAAACCTTTCATGGTAGAGTATCTAAAACTGTGGTAGTTGATGAGTAAAAAACAACTTTCTATATTTTTAGCTTTATACTCTATTTTAAATGCTTCTAAAATAGAGATAAATGCTTTAGATATAAACTCATCTAAATATACTCTTGAAGCATCTAAAGATGTAATATCTTTTGCTAATGGTAGTGTGATTAATAGCATAAAAGCACTCTATGATAAAAATAGTTCTATTATAAATCTTGATGGTAATGTATCTATATTAGATTATGATACCAAAAATATATCAGCCTCATATATATCTATAAATTCCAAAAATAATCGTGCTACTTACAAAGATACATTTATATCTACAAAAGAGGATTATTGGTTATATAGTGATAGAATTGATAGAGATAATAGTGGATATAAGTTGAAAAAAAGTATATTTTCTAGTTGTAGTATCAAAAATCCTGATTGGATTATGGGCTTTAATAGGGCATATTATGATGTGAATAGTTCTACTATGGATATATATCATGCCAAAATTTATGTGGGTGAAGTACCTGTTTTATATTTTCCATACCTATCTATCTCTACAGAAAACAAGAGAAAATCAGGGCTTCTTTTCCCAACTCTAAATTATAATAAAAATGATGGATTTTTATACGAACAGCCAATATATATCGCTCCTTATCTCAATTGGGATTTGGAGATTAATCCACAAATTAGGACAAATAGAAGTAAGGGAGTCTATACAACTCTAAGGTTCAAAGATAAACCAAACTCTAGTGGAAGTTTAAGAGTAGGATATTTTGAAGATAGTGATGATTATATAAAAGAGAATAATCTTAAAAATAGTGAGCATTATGGATTACAATTTTTATATAACTCTAGTGGGGCTACAAATTTTGGATTTAGAGAGGGGTTATATGCCAATATTACACTGCTTAATGATATTGATTATATAAATTTACAAAAAAACCTTTTAAATTCTCTATCTAATAGTTCTACTTATATTAGAGAATCAAGAGTTAATTATTTTTTATATAATGATGATTACTATATGGGATTATATGGACGATACTTTATAGATACAAGAAAAATCAATAATGATGATACAATACAAGAGTTACCAACTATCCATCTACATAAAAATATAGATAATCTAATACTTGATAATCTTCTTTATAGTGTGGATTTAAAATTATATAATTACTATCGTAAAGATGGTATTCGTGCTAAAAAAATAGATTTTATAATGCCTTTTATATATAGTAAATCTTTTTTAAATGATTACCTTAATATTGAAGTTTCTCAAAATATATATGTCTCTAAAGTCTTTTTTAATGGTGTAGATGATGATAAATTAAACAACTATAAATACTACTCTACATATAGTAAATTTAAAATATCAAGTGATTTAACAAAGGTTTATAACAACTATATTCATACAATCAAGCCATTTATTGAGTATGTCAAACCTAATAGAAAAGAGGAGAGTATAATAGCTTATGATGAGTTAGAAGATGATGCAAAAGAGATATTTACTATAGATGATATAGATGAACATATTGCATTTGGATTAAATCAATATTTATATAATAAAAGAGGTAAATTAATATTTTATAATAGACTTACAAGCTACCAATATCAATTAGATAAACTTGGTAATATAAGATATGAAATAGGATATAATGGAGATAACTTATCTCTATATAACTCTCTTATATACTCAAAAGACCAAAGAGAGATTAGCCGTTCGTTAACAACTCTTAGATATAGAAAACCTAAATATAATTTTGGACTCTCATACTATTATCATAATGATTTTGAATTTAGAAAAACACGAAGTTTAAATATGGATTTTAGATATGATGTTAATGAGTATCTTGATATTTATGGTGGATTTAATTATGATTTAGAAGAGGGGTATAATAGTCAATGGAGAGTTGGTTGGAATTTTGATAGAGGTTGTTGGGGTATCAAAGGCACAGTTAGACAAGATATTCGCCCAATGCTTACAACTATTGGTGCAAATTCTCAAAAGAGTACATCAGTTACATTTGAGTTTCATATAGTCCCATTTGGAGAAATTAGTAGTGGAGGTTAGAGATGGATAATAGATATAGAAATATATTTAATAATAGAGATGATGTTTCAAAAGAGCTTGAAGAGATAATATCTAGTAATAATTTCTCTAAAGATGATACAATCTTGATAGGAATTAGTCAAGGTGGTACATATATTGCTAATATTTTATCCAAAAAACTTGGATTTGAGAGAGATATATTATTAAGCGAACATATTAAAGCACCCAATAATGATAATGTAACAATTGCTATTATTACAGAGAGTGAAGATGTAGTAATCCATCACGAACTTATTAACTCTTTTGAGATTGAAGAGGACTTTATATATACACAAGCAAGATATAAATATGATGAAGCTATTTTAAACTATAAATATAAATATAGAAATGGTGAGAAAATTATAGATATAACAAATAAGAGGGTTATATTAATTGATGAGAGTGTAGAGTCTGGATTTAGTATGTATGCTAGTATCAAATCTATGATAACACTAGGTGCTAAAAATATATATGTAGCCTCTCCTATAATTGATAGAGTAGCTTATAATAATCTACTTACTATCTGTGATGGAGTATATTCCAATCATAAAGTATTAAATTATGTATCATCTCAATACTATTATAAGATATTAGAAGATGTAGATGTAGGTAAATTGCTATAGAGATTATAGCTTTTTATTTACTCTCTTAGCAGTTACAAAACATCTTTTATAGCTTCCATAGGTAATTGGAGATATTATAATCCCCTCTTTACGACTTGCAGCATGAATAAATCTACCATCTCCTAAATATATTCCAACATGAGTAATAGGAATACCACGACTTTTATCTGTCAAAAAGAATAGTAAATCCCCTTTTTTAATATCTTTAAAAGCGATAGTTTGACCTATTTTAGATTGAGAATAAGCTGTACGAGGTAGTTTGATTTTATGTTTTTTATAAAGATACTGTACATAACCAGAACAATCAAAACCATTTGGAGTAGTCCCACCCCATATATATTTACCACCCTTATAATATTTGGCATCTTGTAGTAATTTTGCTTTATCAACAGGATTGATTTTATATTTTATACCCTTAGCTTTTGCCTCTTTCATCTCTTTTTTAATTCTATTGATTCTATTTTTTGCCTCTTTTGCTCTATTTACTCTAATGACATCAGCAAAAATCTCTTTATATAATGCCTTTATATCCCACTCTCTATCATCTTGATTTAAAAATAGATTATCATCAGAGTGAATAATAGCCTTAGCAGATACAATATTACCCCTCTTATCCTTGACTACAAGTAGAGAAGCATTAATAAAATAGGTTGTTATAAAAATAAAAAGTAAAACCCTATACATAATCTATAAATATCCTCTTTTATACTATTATAGCTTTTTATATTTAATTTTAGTTGGTATCATAAGTCAAAATATAAAGGATATTAAAATGAAATTATATATAGATGGAGATGCTTTGCCAAATATATTAAAGCCAATTCTATTAAGGGCAATAGATAAATCCAACTTAGAAACTTTTGTAGTATCAAATAAAAAAATATCAATAGGTAGTTCTAAAAATATAAATTATATAATAGTTGATGCAGGTGCTGATGAGGCTGATAATCATATAGTAGAGATGTTAGACCAAGGTGATTTAGTCATCACAGCCGATATTCCCTTAGCAGATAGAGTAATATCTAAAAATGCCAATGCAATAGACCATAGAGGAGAGAGATATAACAAAGATAATATCAAACAGTATCTAGCAATACGAAACCTAATGGAGAGCATAAGAGATAGTGGAGAGATAACAAAAGGACCAAAACCATTTGGCACAAAAGATGCACAATATTTTGCAAATGCCCTAAATGGTTTTTTACAGAGTTTGAAATAGAGTTTATATACAAGCCATAAAGGAGTTAAAAGTTAAAATGCCTAATTGTAAATAGTTTAAGATTATCCCCTTTAAGAGATTTTAGTTCACTTGAATACCCCTTTTTGGCAAATATTACAAATATATCTACATCAATTTTGACATCTTGACAAATCTTTTTAAGCTTTGTTAATTCGCTCTTTTTAATTTTAGAGTTTGTATATTTACAAACTCCTGCGATAACTTTTCCACTCTTTGTTTTTGCTAATATATCTATCTCAACATTATCGTCCCAATATCTTCCAATTTTTGTGATATTATCATCATTAAATGATATTTTAAGTAGTTCGTGTGATAGCTCTTCAAACATAAAGGCTATAAACTCTGTTTTTCTATTATTAAAGTGTTTAAAAAACTCTTCATAATTTCCATCTCTCACACCTTTAAATATAGGAGAGATAAAAGCAAACCAAAACCGTACAAAAGGTGATTTAAAAGTCAATTTTTCAGATACTACATATTTATCCTCTAATTTAGAGAATGATTTAAGAGATTTCTCTAACTTTAATACTTTTAACCCACATAAATCATCTACAATCTCAATCCCATCATCAAACTCAATATCTGCTCTTCTAAAAGCTGAATTTGTCCGTCTATCACCAAGGGCAAGACCAGTTAAGATAGAGTGATATTGATTATCACCTTTTGTTAGATAACTTATATCATTTCTCAAATATTTATACCTGTTTAAAATCAACTTTTCAATTAAAATATTAATATCCACAGTTGTATTAACCTTAATATCTAACCCACCAAAAATAGCAAAATACTCTACTGCCTCCTCTTTGGTTCGTGGATTGTTTCTTATACAAAATGCCTTAAATTGTTCGCTTAGAGTTTGATTAGTTGAAATAATGATATAGCCTTTATTCTGTTTTTGATAATTATATCTAAACTATATGAAATAATAGAAGATATGATATAATAAATCCCATATTAAAAATAGGAAAAAGTATGTTAAAAAAATTATTAGTAAGTACAGTTTTAATAAGTAGTTCTTTAATATCAGGGAATATAAATATAGCATTAGCGGCCAATGTAAGCTATGCGATAGATACTCTTAAAAAAGAGTTTAATAAAACTTATCCCAATACTAAAGTAAGAGTAACTATTGGAGGAAGTGGAAAGCTAACAGCTCAAATCAAAAACAACGCTCCTTATGATATTTTTATGTCTGCAAATATGAAATATCCTCAATATCTATATGATAACAAAGTAGCTATTAGCAAACCAACAGTTTATGCTAGAGGAAGTTTAGCAATATTAAGCAGTAAAAAACAAGATTTTACTAGAGGTATAGAGCTTCTAAAAGATAAAAATATAGCCAAAATTGCCATAGCTAATCCCAAAACTGCACCTTATGGAAAAGCATCAATAGAGGCAATTAAAAATGCCAAAATCTATAATGATATAAAAAGGAAGTTTATATATGGAGAGTCAATTTCACAAACAGTATCATATACAGTAACAGCTAGTGATATTGGAATAGTAGCCAAATCAGCACTATATAGCCCAAAAATGAGCCACTTTAAAAAAGATATAAACTGGGTAGAGATAGACTCAAACCTATATACACCAATTAATCAAGGTATTGTAATTTTAGAAAATGCCAAAGATAACAAAGAGGCAAAAGCATTTTATGATTTTATATTAAGTGATAGTGCCAAAAAGATTTTTAGAGATTTTGGATATTTGGTTAGATGAGTTTCTTTAAGGCAAAAATAGTAGATATTCAAAAGTGTGATACTCTTCATCTTGTGAAATTTAGCTTTAATTCTCAAAATTTATCTATGATAAGCTTGGAGTTAGATAGTGATATAAAGATAGGTGTAGATGTGAAATTAATGGTTAAACCAACTCATATATCTATCTCAAAGGAGTTTGATTTGCAATTGAGTTGTGATAATCAGCTAAAAGCTAAAATTATAGATATAGAAAATGGAGAGATTTTAAGTAGTATTAGATTAGATATTGAGGGGCAGGTTTTAGAATCAATTATTACATTCTCATCATCACAGAGATTAGATTTAAAAGTAGATGATAATATAGTAGCTATAGTTCAATCTTGTGATTTATCAATAGGAGAGATTTATGAGTAATCTAAAATATCTTAATAACTATCCCAAAAATATAAAAGAGGGAGTATCTAAGTTAATTAAGAGTGGAAATCTAAAAAAACATCTACTATCTAAATATCCAACCTCACACAGTATCAAAAGTGATAAAGCACTATTTAATTATGTAATGGATATAAAAAATAGCTACCTTAAAAAATCCCCACCACTTAGCAAAACTATATATGATGGCAAAATAAATATAATCCATAATGCTTTAGGCACACACCATTTTATATCAAGAGTTCAAGGGGCTAAACTAAAAGCCAAAAATGAGATTAGAGTATCATCTATATTTAAAAGTGTTCCAGAGGAGTTTTTGGAGATGATAGTAGTCCATGAATTAGCCCATTTCAAAGAGAAAGAACATAATAAAGCCTTTTATAAACTATGCCAATATATGACACCATCATATCATCAATTGGAGTTTGATTTGAGGTTATATTTGACACTTATTGATATTGAGGGGAAGATAGTGGAGTGGAGTAAGAATTAAATAATTTGTTTTTAACATTGTTTGTTTCTCATATTATACTCATCATGGTCGCAAATACATTGTAAAACAGCGATATTATGACTAATAGAGATTAAAATTCTATATTGAGTATTTGGAATTAGTATAGAATGACGATTTTTATCATGTTTACATTGAATTTTTTTAAAATTTAATTTATGATTTAAATTATTTGATATAAAAAACTTAATAGCTAATTCTATATTTTCTTTGGTTAAAATGTCTCTTTTTGTAATTCTTTTAAAAGTTCTTTCATAATCTTTTGATTTTTTAATATCCATTATAAATCTTTAATATACTCTTCTTGAATACTTTTAACTTCAAGTGTAGATATACGGTCTAAATGTTCAATTATAACCAAATGTAATTTATCTATTATTTTATATAAATCATCAAAGAGTTCATCTTGATTTTTTAAATTTTGGAGTCGTCTTTTATATAACTTTATAATATCTATAGAGTCATACATCGTATCATAAAAATTATCTAATTCATTATCTGAGTAGTTTAATTTCTCACTCTTATCAATATATGAATTAGATAGTTCAATCTCATTTGTTAAAGCTTTATATGTACTAATAATAGTTGTCATAAGCTTACGATAAATTTGTCGGTTTTGATTATGATAAGCATCTATTGCAATAGTAAAAAAATCAAAATAGGAATGATTAATAATAGCTGACATAACTTGCTCCTTTTATTTAATTGAATTTATTATATCATAATTCTCTTTTAAATTATGAACTCTATATAAGTGAATAAATATAAAATATTAATTAGATTTTGATATAATAAAAAAAAGGTTTTGAAATATGTACTAGCTGGTAGTTGTTGGAGAGATTAAAAGAGGGAAAAGAGATGAGAAAATATAATTTAAGTTTTATAAGTGATATAAATCTATTTAACCATGTAAAGGAAACAATAGAAAAATATAGGTTCAAAATCAATCTTAAAGAGTTTAATAAAAACTTAATTGACCCAATAAAATTAACATTAGAAGAGATAGAACAGAGTGGAATTGAAAATAGTGTATTTAATGAATTAAAAAATATTGATGAAAATATATTAAAAAGTCTTTATCTTTTATCATTTAAGAGATATGAGGGATTTGAGAATTTAGATATTTAATTATGATAGATACAATAAAAGCAATAGAACTAACCCCATTTATATTATCATTTAAACTAGCAGGTATTACAACCATAATCCTATTTATAATTAGCCTACCCCTTGCTTGGTATCTATCTCAAACAAAATCAAAAATTAAGCCACTGATTGAGGCAATTACGGCTCTACCTATTGTTCTCCCACCATCTGTTTTGGGATTTTATATTTTGGTGGTACTCTCTCAAAATTCGCCTATTGGTGCTTTTTTCAAAGATACTTTTGATATTACACTTGTATTTAATTTTACAGGGCTTGTGGTGGCAAGTTGTTTTTACTCTTTGCCATTTATGGTACAACCTCTTCAATCAGGTTTTGAATCAATTAATAAAAATATGTTAGAGGCATCTTTTTTAGCAGGGAAAGGGAGAATAGAGACTATTTTTAGAGTGGCACTACCTAATATTAAACCATCTTTGATTACTGCTATAATCGTAACTTTTGCTCATACTGTGGGGGAGTTTGGAGTGGTTTTGATGGTGGGTGGTAGTATTCCTGATGAGACTAAGGTAGCTTCTGTGGCTATTTATGAGATGGTGGAGATTATGGATTATAGTTCTGCTCATATTTATAGTGGGATTATGGTGGTTATGAGTTTCTTGGTATTATTGGGTGTATATACTTTTAATGGGAAAATTTCAAAAAGGTTTTAGTATTGATTTACTATCTTTATGATATACTTTTTATAATTGATAGTTACGCATTTTAGACAAAATTATAAATTTATAGGGTGGGTGATAACATCAGTTTATAATAAATCAAAGGATATTTAAAAGATGAAATTTTCACAAATATTAATACCAACAACCAAAGAGACTCCAAATGATGCCTCTTTGCCTAGTCATATATACCTAATCCGTGCAGGTTTTATTCAAGGATATAGTTCAGGATTATATAATATGCTTCCTCTTGGTAAGATTGTATTAGATAAGGTTAGGGCTATTGTCAAAGAGGAGCTTGATAATGCAGGTGCTATGGAGGTAAGTTTAGGTTTTGTTACTCCATCATCATTTTGGAAAGATAGTGGTAGGATAGATAAGTATGGTAAAGAGCTTTTGAAGTTTGAAGATAGACATGGAGCCGAATTTGTACTATCTGCTACTAATGAAGAATCTATGGTAAATTTAGTTAAAGGTAGTATCAAAAGTTACAAAAATCTACCTATTAATCTATATCAAATTAATTTAAAATTTCGTGATGAGATTAGACCACGATTTGGGCTTATGAGAGGAAGAGAGTTTTTGATGAAAGATGCTTATAGCTTCCATGTTGATAGTGATGATATGATTAGAGAATTTAATTTAATGGAAGCAACTTATAGCAAGATTTTTACAAGACTTGGGCTTGATTTTAGGATTGTAGAGGCTGATAGTGGTGCTATTGGTGGGAGTGGAAGCAAAGAGTTTATGATTTTGGCAGACTCAGGAGAGGATACTATTAAAGTATGTTCTAGCTGTAACTATGGAGCAAATGTTGAGGTAGAGACAGGAGAGGTTTGTCCTAAGTGTGGAGATGCCTTAAATGAGACTAAAGGAATTGAAGCTGGGCATATATTCCAATTAGGCACACAATATTCAGATGCACTAGATGCTAAATTTTTAGATAATAATGGAAAAGCACAACCATTTGTAATGGGTACTTATGGTATTGGAGTAAGTCGTCTATTAGCTGGTATAATAGAGCAAAATCATGATGATAAAGGGTGTATTTGGACAAAAGAGTCTGCTCCATTTAGTGTAAATATTATTATATCAAATATCAAAAAAGAGGAAGAGGTAGCAGAGGCTACAAAGCTTTATAATGAGTTAAAAGCCAAAGGTATTGATGTGCTTTTAGATGATAGAAAAGATAGATTTGGTGCAAAAATCAAAGATTTTGAGCTGATTGGAATACCAACTGCTGTAATATTTGGTAAAAAACTAAGTGATGGATTAGTAGAAGTAGTAGAGAGAAGAACACTAGAAAAATCAGAAGTATCAGTAGATAATCTTCTTAATGAAGTTCTAAAAAGAGTATAGATGATATTAGTCTTTCCGTTATTTATACTAGAATTAATCACATCAATTAGAATGGGAATGCTATTAGGATTTGGAGATAGTATTTTATGGATTATCTCTAGTATGCTACTAGGTTTAATTTTATTAAAACAATCTCATAAAGCTTTACTCACTAATATAAATGGTTTATCTATGGGTAAGTTAAGTATTAAGACTTTTGGAGATGCTAGTATCTCTTACTTAGCAGGTTCTGTTTTATTAATTATCCCGGGGGTTTTGAGTGATTTATTTGGGATAATTTTACTTTTTTATACAATCTATTTACATTTAATTGCTAAAATTACACCAGAAACGAAAAATAATACATTTAACAAGGAGAGTGATGATGTCATTGATGTCGAAGTTATTAACAGCAACACTGATAGCCTCAGTAAGTCTTAGTGCTACACCAACAGATAAAGAGTTGATGAAATATGTCAAAAGAAACATTATAAAAAATGGTTCGGTAAAGATTAATTCAATAGAAATATTAGAGAAGAGAACTATCCCTGCTCTTAAAGGTTGGGAGGCGTTTTTAACAAATATTCATATTACATTTAATAAAAAAGATGTAGATGTACCAGAAATGATGTTTGTAAATAGAAATGTGATTACACCTGTTTTAGTAGATTATACAACAGGTAAAAATTATAGAAATGAGATTAGACCAAATGCTACAAAAGAGTATTATGATGATAAGCATTTATTGATGGGAAATGCAAATGCAGAGCATAAAATTTTAATATTTTCAGACCCACAGTGTCCATTTTGTCAAGATATAATGCCTGATATATTCAAAGCAGTTCGAAAAAATCCAAATACTTTTGCTTTATATTATTATCATTTACCACTACTTAGAATACACCCAGTATCTGGTCCTTTGACAAGAGCTATGCATGTAGCACAAACAAAAGGTGATATTGATGCTATTACTAAGTTTTATAGTATGAAAATTAATCCAAAAGAGACAAATGAAGATAAAATTATCAAAGCTATCAAAGAGCAGACAGGTTTTGTTATAACTAAAGGAGAACTTAACTCTAAAGAGGTAATGGATGCTATGATAGCTGATGAAAAGATGAGTTCAAAACTTATGATTTCAGGTACGCCAACTGTATATTTAGATGATAAGTGGGATAAAAAAAGAGATGGATATTTAGAATTCTTACCAAAACCAAAACCAGTTTCAGCTACAAAAAATGCTCCTAAAGCTAAATAAGTAGTAATGAATAGATTAACAATCGCAACAAGAGCTAGTGATTTAGCTCTTTGGCAAGCATACTTTGTAAGAGATGAAATTTTAAAACTATACCCTAATATGGAAATTATTTTAAATAAGATTACAAGTAGAGGTGATAAAATTCTTGATAAACCTTTGGCTCTTATTGGTGGTAAAGGACACTTTACCAAAGAACTTGAAGATGAGATGTTGGCAGGTAATGCTGATATAGCTGTACATTCACTTAAAGATGTCCCCTCATATATGCCTGATGGATTAGAACTTGTAGCTATTAGCAAACGAGCAGACCAACGAGATTTATTTTTATCTCATAAATATAAATCATTAGAAGAGTTACCAAAAGGTGCAGTAGTAGGTACTACAAGTCTAAGAAGAAGAATGCAAATATCAAAAGTAAGACCTGATTTACTATTAAAAGACCTTAGAGGAAATGTAAATACTCGTCTTAGAAAATTAGAAGAGGGGCAATATGATGCTATAATTTTGGCATATATTGGATTGAAAAGATTAGATTTAATCAAAGATGTACCATATACAGAGAAGCTACCTCTTAGTATGATGATACCTCCAATGGGACAAGCATCACTTGGAATACAAATAGTAAGTGCTAATGCACAAGCTAGAGAGATTGTAGAGAAATTAAATGATAAAGATACTTTTCTTTGTAGTAAAATAGAGAGAGATTTTATATCCAAAATTGGAGCAGGTTGTTCAGCACCTGTTGCATGTAATGCTACAATAGATGAAGATGTGATTAACCTTCAAGCTATGATAGGTTATCCTGATGGTAGCCATAGTATGTATAAAAATCTTACAGCATTAGTTTCTCATTGTGATGATTTAGGCTCAACTCTAGCAAATGATTTTATACTAGATGGTGCATTAGAGATTTTAGAAAAAGCTCAATCAATAGCATTCAAAGATGAGATGCCTCAAAGAATTTAATCAAATATCTAACTTTTTATGTTAGAATTCTACTTCGTATGTTGGGCATTGCCCAACAAAATAATAACAATTAATTAAACAATACTAATTATGGAGAAGATATAATATATGAAAGATTTAGACTACTACGATGTACTAGAAGTAAGCCGTGATGCAACAGCATCTGTACTTAAAAAAGCTTATAGAAAACTAGCGATGAAATACCACCCTGATAGAAATCCTGATAATAAAGAGGCAGAAGATAACTTTAAGATAGTAAATGAAGCTTATCAAGTGCTAAATGATGATAAAAAAAGAGCTATCTATGACCAATATGGAAAAGCAGGGCTAGAGGGACAAGCTGGAGGTGGAGCAGGTGGCTTTGGTAATATGGATGATATTATGGATATATTTAATAATATGTTTGGTGGTGGGGGTGGAGGCTCTGCATTTGGTGGAAATAGTAAAAGAGACCCATCTCAAAAATATACGCTAGATTTTGAAATAAATTTAGATTTAGCATTTAATGAAGCTATCTTTGGTTGTAAAAAAGAGATTGATATTAAATATAAAACCTCTTGTGAAGATTGTAGTGGTACAGGTGCAAAAGATGGTAAAATGAGCAGTTGTAGCTACTGTAATGGGCAGGGGCAAGTAGTAATGCAACAAGGATTTATGCAGTTTGCACAAGAGTGTCCAAAGTGTAAAGGTATAGGTAAAGAGGCAAAATCTAAATGTAATAGCTGTAAAGCCAAAGGTTATCAAGAGGTAAAAGATAAGATAACTATTGATATTCCCGCAGGAGTTGATAGTGGAAATAGACTACGAGCTCAAGGCTATGGAAATAAGGCAAAGAGTGGTAGAAGAGGGGATTTATATATTGTATTTAATGTCCAAGAGGATGAGCATTTTATTAGAAATGGAAATGATATATATGTAGAAGTGCCACTATTCTTTACACAAGCACTACTAGGAGAGAGTATTACTATACCATCTCTTGATGGAGAACTTAAACTAGACTTAAAAACTGGTATCAAAGATAAAGAGCAGATAATATTTGATGGTAAGGGTGTAGCTGATGTACATGGTGGTAGAAAAGGAAGACTTATCGCTCAAATTAAAATCATCAAACCAAAATCACTTACAGATAAACAAAGAGAGCTTTTATTAGAACTACAAGAGAGCTTTGGAATAGAGAGTAAGCCACACTCTAATATATTTGAAGAGACTCTTAGTAGAGTTAAAAATTGGTTTAAATAGTTTCAACTTTTCTTATAGATATAGGATTTACTTAATATATCTATAAGATTATATATTTAAAATATAAATCTTTTTCTTTACTTTAATATTCCTTTAAGATAATAAGTGCTACAATTTGGAATACACAAATCAATTTAATTCAAAAGGATATTATTATGACAAATTCAATTTCAAAAAAAATCTTGCTATCATTAGCAACAATAACAGCATTAAGCCTTAGTTCATGTGGAGGTGGTAGTTCAACAGATACAACAACAGATACAACATCTCAAAATATTACAGGTAAAGCAGTAGATGGATATTTAGTTAAATCTACAGTATGTTTAGACTTGAATATGGATAATCAGTGTGATATTACAGGTGGTGTAGAACCAGTAACAAGTACAGATGAGAATGGTTCATTTGCATTAAGTGTAACACCTGAACAACAAAAACATGAAAACTTTGCTATAGCTCCACTTTTAGTATATGGTGGATATGATGCTGATACAAATTCAGACTTTACAGGTAAATTAAGAGCAGTTAGAGGAGAGGGTGTTGTAAATATTACACCTACAACAACAGCAGTAGAGTCATTAGTAAGAGAACAAAACCTTACTCATGAAGAGGCAAAAAAATCTGTAAGAGAGATGATGGAATTACCTGAGGGTACAGATTTAGGGGCTGACCCTATTGCATTGGCAAAAGATGGTAATAGTGAACTATTAAATGCCAACTTAAATTTACAAAAGAATTTAGAAGTATTAGCAGATAGACTTGCAAAAGCACAAGAAAAAAATCAAGATGTAAATAAAACACTACAGTCAAAAGATGAGTTAATTAGTGATTTATATGCTAAACTAGCTGATGCTTATCAAAGAGAACAAGTAGAAGCAGATAAAACATTAGATAAACTTTTTGATAGAATTATTGATGAAGATAAAAACTTTAGTGATGAAGATAAAACACAAGCAAAAGTAGATGTACAAGTTGTTACTTCTAAAATCAAAGAGTTTATCGGAGATGCACCACTAGAACATACTGAACAATTAGGTACTAAAATTGGTGGATTACAAAATTTTGTGATTAATGGAACAGCTTCAATTGATGAGAGCGGAGAAGCAATTATTAAAGATGCTCAAGGTGGAGCTGTTAAAGATGATTTCTTTACTAACTTTGAATTAATGCATTCATTTGAGATATTAGATATTGTAGGTTATAATGCTAATGATATAAATGCCGTAGCTCAAAAAATAGCTGATATACTTATAAAAGCAGGAATGAAAGATAAGTTTTTACCAGTAGAAGAGGAGATAAAAGCCTTTAAAGCAAGTAGTGATAAATTAATTCAAGAGATAGGTAAAAAATTTGAAGAGATTACAAAAGCTAATAATGAACCAGCATCTCCTGAACTTATAAATCTTCTTGCAGGTAAAACTCTATGGATGAATGAAAAAGAGATAACACCTTATGCTACTTATGAAACATTTACACAGATTATATTTACTAAAGATATGAAGGAATTAGTTGTTTTTGAAAAAGAGAATGGCGGAGAGGTTGAATATACTATGGGTTTAAAAGCTTTTGATAATACTTTAGTACTTAGAGCTCCAGATGGTACAGATGTTTTAGAAGTTCAAAATATTGCAACTGCTATGAAAGATGGATTTATTGTTTTAGGTAAAGATGGTGATAAACCAGAAGATTCTGCTACATTCTATTTTGATAGAGAAGTAGCTCTTAAAAATACAAATGTACATGATTATAATGATGATTATAATGATAATTCAACTCAACCAGATATGCCAATTACAGATTTACCAGTTCTTGTCCCAATAACAGAGACTAATAAAGATACAACAACAACACCAGAGACTAATAAAGATACAACAACAACACCAGAGACTAATAAAGATACAACAACAACACCAGAGACTGATAAAGATACAACAACAATACCAGAGACTGATAAAGATACAACAACAATACCAGAGACTGATAAAGATACAACAACAATACCAGAGACTGATAAAGATACAACAACACCAGAGA
>Ga0256842_1001022_pt1 | contig 23685 bp, 28 predicted proteins | sample 4559240metaG_FD_185973 | JGI IMG/M metagenome (GOLD analysis project Ga0256842, IMG submission 185973) | Hydrothermal vent microbial communities from Guaymas Basin, Mexico - 4559-240 | ecosystem: Environmental > Aquatic > Marine > Hydrothermal vents | place: Mexico: Guaymas Basin | collected... | reverse complement strand
GGAGCCGATCCCGAGCTTGGAATCTCGAAACAGGCCGGAGTATCCAGAGACCGGCTCTATAAATTGCTCGCATGGACACCTCTTACGATCACGGGTCACGAGGGTTTCAGAAAGGCCATGATCACCCATGGCGGAGTTTCACTCAAGGATATCGATCCTGCTACGATGCAGAGCCGAAGGATTGCAGGGCTTTATTTTTGCGGCGAAGTCTTGAATCTTGATGGCCCTTGTGGAGGTTACAATCTTCAATGGTCTTTTGCGAGTGGCTATCTTGCAGGCTCATTAAAAGGTGCAAATTATAGAGTTGACTTTAATCAAGACAAAAATAGTCTGATTTAACTATCATTACGGAAAATTTTCCAAAGGTTCGTAATGAAATTCATTATCATGTCAATTTCTCTTCTTTTTGCGGTTTCGATGTATGCGGATGCAAAACGGGGCGAAGCGGTCTATAAAGCCAACTGCGCCCAATGTCACAGCATTCATATGACTGGCGGCTTGGGACGTGACTTCAATCTTGTCTCCTATACACGAACGAAACAGCAGATCATGGAGTATGCTGAAGATCCAAGCAGCCACTACAGGGAGTTTGGATATAACGCAAACGCTATGCCGACTCTTCCTCTGACAGGCGATGAGATAGAGGATGTGGCAGACTTTATCTCCTCTTTGCAGCCTTTTAAAAAATGGATGGCCAAGAAAAAGAGCTCGAAATGAAAATTTGGAAGCGCCTTTGGTGTTTTTGTTGCATAGGTGGAGGGTTTTTAGAGGTCTCCTTAATTAAATTGAGGGTAAAATTGAGTAATTATTTGAAAAAGGAGCGATATCTATGCCACATCACAAACACCATGAAAAACTAGAACAACTCAAAGAGGCGATACGTAATTCGGACAAGCTGACCGAAGAGCAAAAGAGCAATGCCCTTGCACACATAGAAGAGTGGTATGAAGAGGACAAGGCGTTTGGTACGCTGATCGAATCCCTAATTGAAAAGTTCGCCGAGCTGGAGCCGATCTTCGCTGAGCTGGGTCTGATCTGAAGTAGCCCCGGAAGCATGAACGCTTCTGGGGCTTTGTAACGCGTTTTTATGATTTTGGAATGAATTTCCCGCATCTTTTTTCGGGTGTACCACCAAATCTCTTGACTTCTCTCGCCTTGCCGTTTTTGGCTATTTCGTTGCGCTTGCAGTTGTCTTTTTCTTTGCACTCTTGATTGTCGCAGCCTACGTCTTCAGGAACTTTTGGCATAATTACCTCCAAATTTTTTTGAGATTATACCAGAAAGGATCAGCATGCTGTTTGCAATCATTCATTTAATTCACCTTCTTGCCGCTTTCGTATATGGAGGTTTTCTCTTTACGGATATCCTCTTTTTGCAAAAGATGCAAAAAATTACACTTCCAGGCGAAGAGGGAGCCAAGTGTAGAGAAGCGATTATGGTACATGTACGAAAAGTGGTGCCATATGCGCTTTTTGTCGTGGTAGGTACGGGGATATATATGTTTCCCCATGTCTTCGGGAAAGTTGGCCCGGAGGGGCTGAACCATTTACAAATCATTTTGCTGATCAAGGCATTTCTTGGTTTGTGGCTTGGTCTCAGGGGGTTTATGCAAAAGGTTTTCAAAATCAATCCGTGGGTATTCAAGAGCCACTATTTCCCATTTACGCTTGTAGTGATCATCATTATACTTTCTCAGCTGATGTGGGTGTTATAGAAACAAAGGAGATCGGAGAAAATGGAAAAAATCGATTGTTATAATGCGGGCATGAACGCCTATGCGCAGAAGCGTTACGAAGAGGCTCGTGATTGGTTTTTGAAAAACGATGAAGATCCCAGATGCCTGTATGCGCTGGGGGTGCTCTATGCAAATGGGCAGGGAGTCGAAAAAGATTTCAAAGAGGCCGCGTTTTGGTATGAGCGTGCAGCCGAAGGGGGCATCGTCCCTGCGCAGAGGGCTTTTGGTTTTGCCTGCGCCAATGCGCTTGGTATTCCGCAAGATTTCGAAAAAGCTGCCAAATATCTGAAGATGGCCAGCGACAAGGGGGATATTGCGGCCCGCATCACCCTGGGCGAGATCTATGCCAAGGGAGAGGGAGGTGGCACCCGTGCCGAAGCCGCCGATCTGATTAAATCGGCTATCGACCAAGGAGCCAAAGAAGAAGCCCACGATGTCTGGAATAGCTACGAGCTATGGAAGGTATAGTGGTCATCTGAAACTATTCGACGATTTTGCTATCCACTCTTGTTCCGATTCTTTCTGGATCGTTGTATGCATTTTAGTCCCCCCTCAATTCCTCTGTGATACCATTGGGAGATTCAAAAGGAGCCCCGATGGTTAGATATTTACTATTAATAATGATTATGATATTTACCGCTTATGCCAATAGTTGCATCGAATGTCACAATGGGATCGAAGATATCCGTGATCCCGATACGAAGATGGCGCAAGCGATCGCCAAAAAAGCCCAAAAGGCGGGGGTGAAGGGAAACAGTTGTGTCGTATGTCACGGAGGCGATCCCAAAGCCTCGACGAAAGAGGCTGCGCATCGCGGAACTCTGCCTTATTTTGTAAAACATGAAGGGCCAAAAGAGTTCTATCCGGATCCAGGAAGCCCATGGATCAACAAAAATACATGCGGAATGTGCCATAAAGAGCAGGTGGATGCACAGATGAACTCCTTGATGATGACAGAACAGGGGAAAATTCACGGCACACTCTACAGTTTTGGCGGGCTTGAAGGGTATGAGCATAATCAGGGCAACTACGATACGAAAAACCCTGAAGATCCACATGCTAGGCTCGGCACTTTAAAATATAAAAAATATATGCAAAAGCTCGCGAAACTGAATCCGCAGGTCTATCCGGACAAGATGATGGAGATTCCAAAGGCTCCGACACCTGAAGAGGTAGAAAAAAATCCTAAACTGGCGGCTTATACATATCTGCGCCAAGAGTGTCTGCGTTGTCATACAGGTTCCAAAGGGAGGCAAAAGCGCGGAGACTTTAGAGGGATTGGCTGTTCCAGTTGCCATATTCCCTACAGTAACGACGGATTTTACGAAGGCGCGGATCCGACGATCCCGAAAGATAAGCCGGGCCATATGCTAGTCCACCGGATTCAGAGTTCTCGTAACGCGAAAGTCACAGTCCATGATGTCACCTATACCGGTGTCCCGGTGGAGACATGCTCCACCTGCCACAACAGGGGAAAAAGAATCGGAGTAAGCTATGAAGGATTGATGGAGACAGCTTACAAGCCTACATACGACGATCATGGAAATACGCAGCCAAAACTGCATACGAAACACTACTTGCATCTCAAATCGGATGTCCATATGCGCAAAGGGATGCTCTGCCAGGATTGCCATACCACCCGAGACCTTCATGGCGATGGATTTCTTTCGGGAGCCACCCTCGGGCCGGTGGAGATCGAATGCCAAGACTGCCACGGTACGACCAAAAAATATCCGTGGGAACTACCGTTGGGCTACAGTGATGAATTTAGTACGAAACCGATGAAGGGCGCTCCGCGCGGTCTTGCGAAGAGTCTGGCCGATTATCTGAAAAAAGGAACGCTTTTTGAATCTCGCGATGGATATCTTCTCACCGCACGTGGAAATCCGTACAAAAATGTCGTAAAAGATGGCGATGATGTGATCGTGTATCTGGCGAGTGGAAAGGATATCCGCCTCAAGCCGCTGAAAAAGCTCAAACGAGATGGCAAAATCAGCCAAAAAGGGTTGATAGCTATGGATAGAATATCCAAACACAACGACCGCATGGAGTGTTACACCTGTCATGATACCTGGGCGCCACAATGTTATGGATGCCATGTAAAAATCGACTATAGTAAAAACCGTAAAGAGATCGACTGGCTGGGAGCGGCACACGCCCACGATATACATGGCGCGACGGCGACAATGCGCGGCACATTGAAAGAGCATCTGGTTCCGGGGAAGGTGACCGAAACTAGAAGTTACCTTCGCTGGGAGAATCCGCCGCTTGTGCAAAATGGCGAAGGGCGGATTTCACCGGCGATGCCAGGATGCCAGGTGGTCGTCAGCGTGATCGGCAAGAGCGGAAAAGCCATTTTGCAAAACCATGTCTTTATGATGCCAGATTACAAACATCCTGAAAACAAAAAGAGACTCCCGGGTATCGTAATGGCATCGGTACATTCGCATACCGTTCAAAAAGAGGCGAGAGAGTGCGAAAGCTGCCATGCCAATCCGGCCGCCATGGGATATGGCATCCAGGGCGGCAAGGTGTGGGGCGATATGGGCGAGGATTTTATCGTAGACCTCAAAACGGCCGATGGTAAAATGATTCCTGCCCGCTACAAGGTTCAGAAACCAAAAATTGAAAACTTCAATATGGATTGGAGTCGATTCGTCGATGAAAATGGTACATGGCTGCAGACTGTGGACAACCATTGGAATCTAGCCGGGCCCCTGGACAACGACCAGCGCGCCAGGCTGGATCGACGGGGAGTGTGCCTAAGCTGCCATAAAACGATTCCGAAAGGAGATCTCGCGGTATCGCTGATGCACCATGTCGCCGAAGCCGCTGGCGTGAAGATCGACAACCCCATGCACAAGGATATTTTGAACAAGACGATGCGCATCGGCGCGTGGGTACAGGTGCTCGGCGGAATGCTTGGCGCACTGATTCTGCTTTACATTTTATATATCATACGGAGGGCTTTACGTGGACGAAAGGGTGGTTGATACGCTAAAAGATATCAAAAAAGAGTTGAACGAGGCACAGAAGTTGAAAGAGAGGGAGGCCGAAAAAAAGAAGAGAGAGAAAGCGGAAGCCGAATCTTTCGAGAAAATAATGCAAGAAGAGGGTGCGAAAAAGATATGAAAATCGTATTTATGGGTACGCCGGAATATGCCGATCTTATTTTAAAAAAACTTATCGAGGCGGAGTCTATGGAGATAGCCGCAGTCTATACGCAGCCGGATAAGCCAGTGGGGCGCAAAAAGGTGATGACTCCTCCACCAGTGAAGATAACCGCCCAAAATGCCGGGATCGAACTATTTCAGCCGCAGACACTGCGCGATGAGAGTGTAGCGGCACATATATCGTCGCTCGATCCAGATTTTATCGTCGTTGCGGCATATGGGCAATTACTTCCGCGCTCTATTTTGGATATTGCCCCATGTATCAATCTCCACGCTTCGCTGCTGCCGAAATATCGAGGAGCCAGTCCAATCCAGCAAGCGCTTTTGAATGGAGATAAAGAGACCGGCGTTACGGCGATGCTGATGGAAGAGGGGCTCGACAGTGGACCGCTTCTGGCATGGAACGTCACGCCGATCACGATGAAAGACAGAAAAAACGCACTATTTGTGCGTCTTGGCGAAATGGCGGCACGGTTGAGTGTAGAGGTACTGGAAAGCTTCGGGCGACTAAGAGCTTTGCCGCAGTGCGATGCCGATGCAAGCTACTGTAAAAAGATCACGAAAAAAGATGGCGAAGTGACGTTTTATATGAGTGCCGAAGAGATATACAATCGCTTCAGGGCGTACGAAGGGTGGCCGGGCATACATCTGCCAAGCGGGTTGAAACTTCTGGAATTGGATCCACCACTGTCTCTTTTAAAGAAGAAATCGCCAGGAACGATCGTGGCGGTGGAAGATAAAAGTGTGACTGTCGCTTGCAAAAAAGGGGCTTTGCAAATATTGCGAGTGCAGCCACCGTCGAAAAAACCGATGGATGCGGCGAGCTATATTCGCGGCAAGAGGCTTGGCGTTGACGATCTATTCGTTTGAAACTCTACCCTCTACGCAAAAGTGGCTGATCGAGGCGCTGAAGGCAGGACATCTGGAGATACCAAGCGCGGTGCTTGCAAAAAACCAGACTGAAGGTATCGGGAGCAGGGGAAACCGATGGATCGGCAAAGAGGGTAATTTTTTCGCCTCCGTCGCACTCTGCGAGTCGATGCTTCCAGACGATCTTCCGATAACCGCTGCTTCGATCTATTTTATGTGGAATATGAAAAAAGTGCTGCAAAACGAAGGATCCAGGGTATGGGTGAAGTGGCCGAACGACCTCTATCTACAAAGCCGCAAAATAGGGGGCTGCATCACTTCCAAAAAAGGATCTGTTCTTATTGCGGGTATTGGCGTAAATATTGTCGATGCACCCCGTGATTTCGGGCTTTTGGATATAAAAATCGAACCTGAAGAGCTGCTATATAGATTTGTCGCACAGATCGAGCGAGCTCCATCGTGGAAGCAGATTTTTAGCAATTTTTGTTTAGAATTTGAAAAGAGTAAAAGGTTTTCCACTCATATAGAGAACGAAAGAGTGGATTTGTCGGATGCTTCGTTGCACGAAGATGGTTCGATCACGATAGGAAACAGAAAGGTCGTCAACTTAAGATGAGCGAAATAATCACGATAGCCAATCAAAAAGGCGGAGTGGGCAAAACTACGACGGCGGTCAACCTGGCCGCCTCTTTGGCCGTTGCGGAGAAAAAGGTGCTTTTGATCGATGCCGATCCTCAGGCCAATGCCACCACGAGCCTGGGTTTCCACAGGAACGATTACGAGTACAATATCTACCATGTGCTAATAGGCGCCAAGAAGATTTCCGACACGATTTTGAAAACGACACTTCCCACACTCAATATCGTACCTTCGAATATTGGCCTGGTAGGTCTGGAAAAAGAGTTTTACGATAGTAAAACCCGTAAAGGGCGCGAGCTTATCCTTAAAAGAAAGATCGATGAGGTAAAAAAAGAGTACGACTACATCATCATCGATTCGCCACCAGCACTCGGACCGATTACGATCAATGCTTTGAGCGCTGCCAATTCGGTAATTATTCCCATTCAGTGTGAGTTTTTCGCGCTCGAGGGTTTGGCGCAGCTGCTGAATACAATTCGCCTGATCAAAAAGACAATCAATCCAAAACTGAAGATAAAGGGATTTTTGCCTACGATGTACAGTAATCAGAACAATCTGTCGAAGCAGGTTTTTGCAGATTTGACGCAGCATTTCAGAAATAAACTCTTCAAGGCGGAAAATGACGAGTTTATCGTCATCCCGCGGAATATCAAGCTGGCCGAGAGCCCGAGTTTCGGCAAGCCTGTCATTCTTTACGATGTCAAATCGACCGGATCGAGGGCCTATCAGCATCTGGCCCAAGCGATTCTTGCGAGCTGAGTGGCGATATGGCTAAAAAGAGCAAATCTCTCGGGCGAGGACTTGGCGCTATTTTGGGCGAAGTCGCCGAGGCATACGAAAACGAGTTCAAGAGCGAGGAAGAGGGTGGCGAAGGGCGCATCGTCGAGCTGCCAATCGAAGAGATCGTGCCCAATCCATATCAGCCGCGTACACATTTCGATGAATCTTCAATCAAGGAGCTCTCCGAATCCATAAAGCGGCACGGCCTGTTGCAACCGGTGGTCGTGATCGAACAGAATGGAGAATATGTTCTGATAGCCGGAGAGCGACGAGTAAGAGCCAGTAAAATGGCCGGCATCGAAAAGGTTCGGGCCATTGTGGCCCAGATCGATCGCAGCCGCTTTAGAGAGCTGGCACTCATCGAAAATATCCAACGCGAAGAGCTGAACCCGGTTGAGCTGGCTCGCTCGTACCAGGAGCTGATCGACGAATACGGCATCACACAAGAAGAGCTTTCCAAAATCATTTATAAAAGCAGAAGCCAGATCGCGAACACTCTCAGGCTGCTTCAGCTGAGCGATTATGTGCTGAAAAAGCTTGAATCGTCACAGATATCGCAAGGGCATGCGAAAATTCTTGTAGGCTTGAGCGAAAAGGAGCAAAAAGTCATCTGCGATACGATTGTCGGCCAAAAGCTGAGCGTCCGGGAGACAGAGCAGCTGGTTGCCGGAATGAAAGGCAAAACAGTCAAGCCCAAAAAAGCAAAAGAGATGAAGCCAGGGGGTCTCGATCTGAAATATTACGCCGATCTGATCAAAGAGAAAGTCCCTTTCGATGTTACCGTCCGAAACGACAAGGTTGAAATATCTTTCGGAAACGAAGATGAGTTGAAAGATTTCATTCGACGGTTTACATTGAAATAGAGCCCTGTAGACCCTGGCAAAGGGGACTTCAAAGCCCTCGGTAAAAAGAGGGTTTGAAAGTATCCTTAATTTTGAATTTTGGATAAATATGATAACATTGCCCAATTTTTAGAAAGGAGCACGTGCATATGCTGGATATTAGTCTCTCGCTAATGCTTCTGGTCGCTATCGTCTTTTTGGCGTTGCTGATTGTATTGAACAGCTGGCTCTATCAACCGCTTATCTCTTTCATGGATGAGCGCGATAAAACCATTCGCAAGGATCTTGAAAACGTTCAGGGCGATACATCGCAGATCGAAGAGCTGAAAGCGAAAACGGAAGAGGTGATCGCAAAAGCCAAAAGTGAAGCGGCTGCGTTACGCAATAGAACGGTCGAAGAGTCGAAAATGCTTGCGCAAAGCAAGATCGAGGCCAAAAAAGAGGAGCTTGAAAAGGCTTACCAGGAGTTTCTCTCTTCATTGAAGAGCGAAGAACAGACACTCAAGAGTGAATTGCTTTCCCAGATGCCTCTATTCAAAGAGTCTCTGAAAGCGAAATTCAGCCAAATCTAAAGGAGAGAACGTGCGAAAATTGACGGTATTGGCTGTAATGCTTCTCCCTGCGGCTCTTTTGGCTTCAGGTCATGAAGCGGCATCCGGTGGTACGGATTTTGTGCCGAGGCTGGTGAACTTCATCATATTCGCTGCGATAATCTATTATCTCCTGGCCGATCCGATAAAAAATTTCTTCAAAGGCCGCAGCGCTTCGATCGCTGCAGAGTTCGAAGAGGTGCAAAATCGGCTAAAAGCGGTCAGAAAAGCGAAAGAAGATGCAAAAGCAGCATACGAAGAGGCTCAAAGAACTGCGGAAGATATAATCGAATCCGCCAAAAAAGAGTCTCAGTTGTTGGCTAAAAAGCTTGACGAACAGCTCCAAGTGGAACTAGAAAATCTTGAAAAACTCCAAGAGGAGAAGATGGAAGTAGAGAAGAGGCAGATGGTCAGAAAGACTGTCTCGGAAGTGCTTTCCGAACTCTTCAAGGGTGATGCGATCGCCATGGATGAGAAGAAGTTCGTCAATCTCATTATGAAAAAGGTGGCGTAAATGAATCAGCTTGTAGCTAAACGTTATGTCAAAGCCTTGATTGAATCGCTCGGAGAGAAAAACATCAAAGCGGCACAAAGAAGTCTCGCAAAAATCGCCAAGATTTTTGAAGATGAAAAATTCGCTGAATTGATGATATCCCCCGAGGTCAAAAAAAATCAAAAAGAGCAGCTCATCATCGAGCTTCTTGGGAAAAAAGCGGATCCGAAACTGGTCAATTTCGTCAAGACGCTCGGTATTCACAACCGGTTTGGTCTGATTCCTGAAATCGCCACTCTTTTGCAAAAAGAGATCGAGCGTATGGAAAACCGTTATGAAGGCGTCGTCGAAAGCAAAAAACCACTCGATCAAAAACAGCTCAAAGAACTTGAAAAATCATTGAGCCGTTACGTCAATGCCAAGGTTATACTTCGTCATACAAAGAGTGACCGCGACGGCATCAAGGTGATGGTGGAAGATCTGGGTATAGAAGCGAGCTTCTCCAAAGAGAGAGTCGCTTCGGATATGATCAACCATATATTAAAAGCATTGTAAAACAAACGAAAGGAGATCGGTAGTGTCTAAACTTCAAGCAGATGAGATCAGCTCGATCATCAAAGAGAGAATAGAGAGTTTTGAGCTGAGCGTCGATATTGACGAAACAGGAAGAGTTGTCAGTGTTGGTGATGGAATCGCTCAGGTATTTGGCCTGAACAACGTCATGGCCGGCGAAATGGTGGAATTTGAAAGTGGTGAGCGCGGTATCGTGCTCAACCTCGAAGAGGCGAGTGTCGGTATCGTTATTCTCGGAAAAGGTCTCGATATCGTAGAGGGAATGAGCGTAAAGCGCTTGGGACGCCTTTTAAAGGTGCCGGTAGGACCTGAAATTGTCGGACGTGTCGTCAATGCTCTTGGTGAGCCTATCGATGGAAAAGGCCCGATCGAAACGAAAGAGTCACGCTTTGTCGAAGAGAAAGCACCTGGCATCATGGCACGTAAATCGGTCCATGAGCCGCTTCAGACCGGTATCAAGGCGATCGATGCGCTCGTTCCAATCGGACGCGGACAACGTGAGCTTATCATCGGTGACCGCCAAACCGGTAAAACGACCGTAGCTATCGACTCGATCATCAGCCAAAAGGGACAGGGAGTCAAATGTATCTATGTCGCTATTGGGCAAAAGCAATCGACAGTAGCTTCTATCGTTCGTAAACTCGAAGAGCATGGAGCGATGGAATATACAATCGTAGTAAACGCAGGTGCTTCGGAATCTGCTGCACTCCAATATCTTGCACCATATACAGGTGTGACGATGGGTGAATATTTCCGCGACAACGGCCAGCACGCTCTTATCATATATGATGATTTGAGCAAGCACGCCGTCGCATATCGTGAAATGTCTCTTATCCTTCGCAGACCTCCGGGCCGTGAAGCCTACCCTGGTGACGTTTTTTATCTGCACTCACGACTTCTCGAGCGTGCAGCGAAGCTAAGCGACGAAAGAGGAGCGGGCTCCTTGACTGCGCTTCCGATTATCGAAACGCAAGCGGGTGACGTATCGGCGTATATTCCGACCAACGTAATTTCGATTACAGATGGTCAGATCTTCCTTGAAACGAAACTCTTCAACTCTGGTATCAGACCTGCGATCAATGTCGGTATCTCCGTCTCTCGTGTCGGTGGTGCTGCACAGATCAAAGCAATGAAACAGGTTTCTGGTACACTTCGACTCGACCTTGCGCAGTATCGCGAACTCGAAGCGTTCGCCCAGTTTGCCAGTGACCTCGATGAAGCTACCCGCGCACAGCTCGAACGAGGTGCCAGGATGGTCGAGGTTTTGAAACAGCCTGCATACTCTCCGCTGCCTGTCGAAAAACAGATACTTGTCATCTATGCCGGAGCGAATGGATATCTCGACGATATTCCAGTCGATGCAGTAACGAAATTCGAAGCGGAACTCTACCCATTCGTAGAAGCGAATTATCCTGAACTCCTTACGCAAATACGTGAAAAGAAGAAAATCGATGACGAGATCGAGGAATTGATAAAAAAAGCGCTGGAAGATTTCAAAACTTCGTTCAGCGCTTAAGGATAAGGATCAACGATGGCCAATTTGAAAGAGATCAAGCTTCAGATAACGAGCGTCAAGGGAACCCAGAAGACGACCCGTGCCATGAAGCTGGTTTCGCAGGCGAAACTGAAGCGTGCCGAAGAGCTAGCGAAGCGCTCACGCGTGTACGCACAGAAGCTCGATGAGCTCGTCAGTGAGATCGCCTACGAAATCAATCAAAACAGAGTGGGTGGAAGCGACAGCCGTCTTGTACAGGCGGACCTTCCTGTAACCACGGTCGATATCATATGTCTAAGCGCCGACAAAGGTCTTTGCGGCGGCTTCAACGTTACGACTCTGAAGAAGACTTTGGAGCTTATCAGAGAGTACAAAAAGAAGCGTGTAGCGGTGCGTCTGCGCGTCGTGGGAAGAAAAGCGATCGATTATTTCAGATACAATGGGCAGCCGATGCTCGATGAAGTCGTCGGATTGAGCGCATCTCCCGATTACAAGCAGGCTGCTGATTTCATTCGTGCATCACTCGACGATTTCAACGAAGAAAAGACAGATCGCATCGTTTTTGTATATAACGGTTTTAAAAATATGCTGACACAGGAATTGCGCGTACACCAGCTTCTTCCTGTGGATATTTCGACCGTGGAACCCAGGGAGTTGAAATCGAGTATCGAATACGAGCCCGAAGGTCACGAAGAGCTGCTTAACGCTCTTTTGACCAAATATGTTGAATACAGTATGTACTATGGATTGCTCGATTCTCTTGCAGCCGAGCACAGTGCCCGTATGCAGGCAATGGACAATGCAACGAAAAATGCATCTGAACGCGTTAACGAACTGACTGTTGCGTACAACAAGGCACGTCAGGAATCTATCACTACCGAGTTGATCGAAATCATCAGCGGTATGGAAGCACTGAAATAAAAGAAGGAGAAGGAATGACAGGTAAAATTGTACAGGTCATGGGGCCGGTCGTCGATGTCGATTTTGAAGACTATCTTCCGGCAATCAACGAAGCACTAGAAGTCAATTATGAAGTTGAGGGTGGCAACCAACGTTTGGTTCTAGAGGTTGCGAGCCACATCGGCGACAATCGTGTAAGAACGATCGCTATGGATATGAGTGAAGGTCTCGTACGCGGCATGGAAGCCAAGGCTACCGGCGCACCGATCAAAGTACCCGTTGGTGAAGAGGTTCTTGGGCGTATATTCAACGTAATCGGCGAGACGATCGACGAAGGTGAAAAACTCGAGGCGAAAAATCACTGGAGCATACACCGCGATCCGCCTGCGTTTGAAGATCAAAGCACGAAGGCCGAGATTTTCGAAACCGGAATCAAGGTCGTCGATCTTTTGGCGCCATATGCAAAAGGTGGTAAAGTCGGACTCTTCGGTGGTGCCGGCGTCGGTAAAACCGTCATCATTATGGAGCTTATCCACAACGTTGCATTCAAGCATAGCGGTTATTCCGTATTTGCAGGTGTTGGTGAGCGTACCCGTGAAGGAAACGACCTTTACAACGAAATGAAAGAGTCGAACGTTTTGGACAAAGTTGCACTCTGCTATGGCCAGATGAGTGAGCCTCCAGGCGCACGTAACCGTATCGCGCTCACCGGTCTGACAATGGCTGAATATTTCCGTGATGAAATGGGACTCGACGTTTTGATGTTCATCGACAACATTTTCCGTTTCGCTCAGGCTGGTTCCGAGATGTCAGCGCTTCTTGGCCGTATCCCTTCAGCCGTTGGTTATCAGCCGACACTTGCGCGTGAAATGGGTGCTCTTCAAGAGCGTATCACTTCGACGGCAAAAGGTTCTATTACATCCGTCCAGGCTGTTTATGTTCCAGCGGATGACCTGACCGACCCGGCACCGGCATCAGTTTTTGCCCATCTCGACGCCACTACGGTACTGAACCGAAAAATTGCGGAAAAAGGTATCTATCCTGCGGTTGACCCGCTCGATTCTACAAGCCGCATGCTCGATGCCGCGATTATCGGTGAAGAGCACTATAATGTCGCTCGTGGCGTACAGTCCGTGCTTCAAAAATATAAAGATCTGCAAGATATCATTGCGATCCTGGGTATGGATGAGCTCTCCGAAGAGGATAAAAAGACTGTCGAACGTGCACGTAAAATCGAACGTTTCCTTTCCCAGCCTTTCTTCGTCGCAGAAGTGTTTACCGGTGCTCCGGGAAAATATGTAACGCTCGAAGATACCGTCAAAGGTTTCAAAGGACTCCTTGAAGGCGAGTACGACGACCTGCCGGAAGCGGCATTCTATATGGTCGGCAACATGGAAGAAGCAATGCAAAAGGCTGAAGCGCTCAAGGCCAAAGCATCCTAATCAAAGGATAATCATGGATACAATGAAATTAGAGATTGTCACCCCGATCGGCCCTATCTTTACAGGTGAGGTAAAATCGGCGACATTTCCCGGTATCGAAGGAGAGTTCGGTGTGCTTCCGGAGCACGCCTCTCTCGTTTCGCTTCTGGATGCCGGTGTGATAGAGATAGAAAAGGCCGATGGCAAAAAAGAGTCTATCGTCGTCGATTCCGGATATGTCAAAGTTGACGAATCAAAGACACTTGTAGTCGTCGAGGGTGCTGTGCCAATCACCGGTGCGACCGAAAGTGAAATAGCCAAAGCTATCGAAGAGGCCAAAGAGCTTGTGAAAAAAACGAGCAATTCGGACTTTGCCATTGCAAATGTAGAGGCCAAAGTAGAAGCTGCCGCAAAAACAAGATTTTAAAAAATGATCGACATCGTTGTCGGTTACCTCAGCCGAAGCGGCCCCATCACGATTGGAGTGTTGGGGTTGCTCTCTTTATACCTCCTTATCGCCGTATGGACATTTGTTTATAGATATCTGGTGTTGTCACGATGGCTCTCGAGAGAGAACGAATCACTGGAGCAACTACATATGGGTTCGGCTACTGTTTCATCCAGATCCGTTCTTAAAAGCTGCCTGAAAAAGAGTCTAACCTCCAATGAAAAGCTTTTGCAGATGTGCGCTCATGCATCGACAAAGGAGGCTACCAAAGGCTTGACAATACTATCTTTGATAGCGAGCACTTCGCCTTTTGTCGGTCTTTTTGGAACTGTCGTTTCCATTTTGGAAGCCTTTGCAGGCCTTGGTGTTCAAAAGAGTGCTACATTGAGTATCGTAGCTCCTGCAATCAGTGAAGCACTCGTAGCCACGGCAGCCGGAATCTTTGTGGCTATTTTCGCTTATACATTTCATCTTCTACTTAGACGTAGGGCGTATGAGCTGACCACGACTATCGAGATGCAGATCGATCTTTTGTTGGCAAACCGAGCAGATAGAAAATAAGATGCAATACCCATGGGATGAAGCTCCGGACCTGAATATAACACCATTGGTTGATATTATGCTGGTGCTTATGGCTATTTTGATGGTTACAGCTCCAACAATCGTATATCAAGAAAATATTACACTTCCTCAAGGCTCCAAAACAAGATCGCTACAAAAGGTCAAATCCCTCGAGATTCGCATGGACCGCAAAGGCATTATCTATTTTGGCAAAGAGAAATTTGACAAAATGGACTTTCCGGATCGTTTTGCACTTAAAACATCTTCGATCGACAAAAACATACCGGTATATATAAGGGCTGATGAGCGTCTTTCGTACAAGGATGTGATGTTTTTGTTGAAAACCGTCAAAGAAGCCGGATTTTCAAAGGTTTCGCTGGTTACCAATGGATAGAAATTTTCTATATTTTTTTATAGGCGGAATCGCTTCCATACTTTTTTATCTGCTTATCATCGCTCTCTTTTTCGCTTTTTTCAACGACCGCAGGCATGCTACTCGCTATGTGCCAAACAGATCGCAATCTATCGAGGTCTCGATTATGCAGGCACCGAAAAAACCCCATAAAGCCAAAATGATGAAGCGAAAGCAAAAAGAGAGTGTGAAATCTTTAAAAAAAAGAGCGACGAAGAGCACTCCCAAGCCGCCTGCTAGAAGAAAATCGACATCCAAGGCTGTGGCTTCACTGTTTGCCACCGTAAAAACATCCAAGCCCGTAGGCGCCTCCAGGGCATCACGCCTTGCCAATGCACCGAAAATCAAATATAAGCCTACCGAAAACTTCTCAAGCAAGGAGTCCAAAAGAGCGCGCGAAATGATTAAAGATTTAAATCTAAGCAAGCCGTCGATCAACATCTCCTCCAAAAGCGGAGGGAAGGGCGAAGTGGATAAGTATATGACGAGAATTTATGAAATTCTCTACTCGTCCTGGCAGCCGGACAGAATCTTTGCAGGTGTACATGCCACTGTAAGAATGAAGATAGCTCCAGATGGAAAATTTGATTATACTATCCTATATCCTTCGGATAATCAAGCTTTCAATGAGAGCCTGATAGAATACCTCAAACAGCTACAATCGAAAGGTTTCCCTCCCCGCAAGGGAGACAAAGAGCTCGTCGTAGATGTAGAATTCAAAGCAAAGGAGTAGATGTGCGCATATTTTTGTTTATGGTGATCGGCCTTTGCCTTTTTGCCTCGGATGCCACTCTTGAAATTGTAAAAAGTGCCGATAATCGTCCCGGTATCGCTCTGCAAGATGCTTCAACTTTCGGAAACGATTTGGTGAAACAGAAGTTTTTCAAACTTATCGTGGGGGACCTGAAAGTTTCTGCCCACTTTAAAGTCGATTCGACCTATCGGTATTCCGAATACGAGAGTATTGTAGATCCTATGCTTAAAAGTGGCGACTATCTGATTCGTTATCGGTTCAGAGAGGGAAGCTCTCAGGCGCTTTTCATGGATATGCGCGCCTATGCGCTTCCGGCAGCGGATATAATCTACGAGCGAAGCTATCGCGTCACCAACAGGGCCAGATATCCATTTCTTGTCCATCAAGCCATCATCGATTTCAACGATTTTTTAAAAATGCCCAGTGTCGCCTGGATGAAGCGATATGTTATCTTTTCTGAATACACAAAGCCCAAGCACTCCGATATCGTAGTGGCAGACTACACGCTAACGTATAGAAAAACCCTTGTCAGTGGAGGACTGAATATTTTTCCAAAGTGGGCTGACAGGCAGCAAAGAGGAATATATTATACAAAAATCGGCCGCCTGCGTCCAATTCTTTACTATTACAATATCTATACGGGAAAACAGCATAAAGTGGCTTCGTCCGACGGAATGCTCGTATGTTCCGATGTGAGCAGGGATGGTAAACGCCTTCTTTTGACGATGGCTCCTAATGGACAGCCTGATGTCTATCAATACGATACGACATCGGGCCTGAAGCAGCGGCTGACGTTCTATCCGGGCATAGATGTGTCTGCCAATTATATAGATGGTGAAAAACGGATCGTTTTTGTCTCTGACAGGCTCGGATACCCCAATATATTTGCCTCTAAAATCGGCAGTAGAGCCGTGGAGCAGATCGTATTTCATGGCAAAAACAACAATGCGTGTAGTGCACATGGAAAATATATTGTCTATAGCAGCAGGGAGAGTGACAATGCATTCAGCTCCAACACGTTCAATCTCTATCTTATTTCCACCCAGACAGACTATATACGACGGTTGACAGCCAGTGGCGTCAATCAATTTCCGAAATTTTCCGATGATGGAGAGAGTGTGATATATATAAAGCACTATGCTTCGCAAAGCGCACTTGGAATCATACGGCTTGATTACAATGAAGGATTTCTGTTTCCACTCAAAGGACGGCGCATCCAATCGATCGACTGGTAATCATCCGTTTAAGCATCCTTGTATTAATGAAATAAATATTTAACACATAAATAAGAAATTGCGTGGTATTATTGCCCAAATTGTGCATCATACTTCATTTAGTGGGATTTTATATGCCCGCATGAGCGAGAATGGATGTGGTGCTTAATAAAAATCAAGGAGAGAAAAAGATGAAAAAAAGTTGGATAATCGCAGCAATCGCTGCAGCCATGTTGATGACCGGGTGTTCGCAAAAAGAGCCGGAGGTGGATATGACAAAACAGACTGCCTCCCAAGAAAGTGTGGCCGAGCCAATAACTGAAGCAGATAGCGTCGTTGGCACGATAGCCGGAGGTGAAGAGTCGAGCGATATTTCTTCGTTAACGGAAAATTCAAGAATGGCGCAAATCAAAGAGCTCGAAGCTCAGGCGAAAAAGATATATTTCGATTTCGACAAATATAATATCCGCCCTGATCAGGAGCCACGCGTGGATTACGATGCCAATCTTTTCTCTTCGGATACCGCAAAGGATCTGACGATCAAGGTCGAGGGAAATTGTGATGAATGGGGTACCGACGAATACAACTATGCACTGGGTCTAAAGCGCGCGAGAAGCGTGCGTGACGCACTCACTGTCAGAGGTATAGACAAAAACCGTATGGTCTTGATCAGTTATGGAGAGAGCAATCCTGTCTGCACGGAGCACAATAGAGAGTGCTGGAGAAAAAACCGTCGCGTAGAATTTGAACTTCTTCCCTAATCTATGAAAAAAATTCCTCTTTTACTTCTGATGGTCTTGGGAGCCTTCGCGGCCAACCCGGAGCCATCGGCTTTCGGTGCCGGTAACCTCGATTCATCCAATCCCTATGGTTTGAGTAGTGAAGAGAAGCATATTCTCAAAAACAAAAAAGCGATTGAAACATTACGGAAAATCGTACAAAAACAGCAGCAGATCGTTCAGGAAAACAGAGAGCGAATCGATGGGTTGCGAAGTATCATAGAGGGCTTGAATGCCAAGATAAAGCGATACGACGAAGCTTTGAAAACTGTCGATGACCTAAATAGAAGTATAGAGCTTCTCGATGAAAAGATCGGGGCTATCGAGAAAACGGATCAGAAAAATTTCGACCAAATTCGCCAGGTTCTTCAGGAGCTTGGATCGCTGATTGACTCAATCAATGAAAAATATGTAGACAAAGAACGATTCGGAAAACTTGAATCGGCATTTTTGCAATTCAAGAGCGCTTATGAGGCTTATGCAAAAAAGAGTGATTTGAGTGGAAAATCCAATGCAAAGATCTTTTCCGAGGCAAAAAGTTTTTTTAAAAAGAGGGCTTATGATGATGCAAAGATCAGATTCGAGCATCTTGTAAAAAATCACTACAAGCCAGCCACATCCAGCTATTATCTTGGGGAGATAGCTTATAATGAAGGACGATACAAAGATGCTATCGCCTATTATAAAAAAAGTGCTTCACTCTATGACAAAAGTAGTTTCATGCCTACACTTTTGCTGCATACGGCCATCTCTTTTCAGCGAATCGGCAATAAAAAAGATGCCAAGAAATTCTATGAATCCGTAATAGAGTTATATCCGAAGAGCCGAGCGGCCGCCATTGCCAAAAAGATGTTGAAGAAATTATAAATTGGCACAGCGCCATTTTTGGATAAATGATAAAACTTAAGATTACCTAAATAATCGATGTGGTAAAATCTCCTACTTTTTCAAGGAGAATAGATGAAAATCGATGACAACAATGTAGTTTCATTTAATTATGAAGTTAAAGATGCAAAAACTGGTGAAGTGGTAGATTCGAATATGGGTCAAGCACCCCTCTCTTTTATGACAGGAAAGCAGCAGATCATTCCAGGTCTGGAAAAACAGATGAAAGGGATGGGCGCAGGCGAAAATGCCGAAATCCATGTTCCTGCTGCAGAAGCTTACGGCGAATATAACCCTGAAGCGGTACAGACTATGCCCAAAGAGCAATTTGCAGGCATCGAGCTTCAAGAAGGTATGACGCTTTATGGTCAAAGCGAAGATGGACAGACCGTCCAGGTTACCGTCAGAAGCTTTGACGAGAATGAAGTAGTGGTTGACTTCAACCACCCACTCGCAGGCAAAGATTTGATGTTTACGGTAAGTGTAACAGAGGTTCGCGAACCGACTGTTAATGAGTCTCTCAGTGGCCAGGTGGAACAACCGGGTCAAGAAGGTGACAGTTGCGGCACAGGATGTGGCTGCCATTAATTTCATCGCGGCTTCCAGGCCTCTCAAAGAGGCGCTGAAGTCCGCGAATCTACTGAAATCACTACCTCTTAACACTTTCATAATGGGTCAGCCTGGCACTGGCAGGCATACTTTGGCGGCTTTTATGATGCCGGATGCACCGACCATTCGCGGAGACGATCAATTGCTTGAGCAGGCTATTCAATCCTATGATAAACTTATTGTCGAAGACTTTGACAAAGTCTCAAACCTCCAAAAATTGATGCAACTTCTGAAAAAAAATGGCACAAAAGTCATAGCTATCGCTGACAAAATGTCCAATTTTGAACAAACACGAGTATCGTTTGGAGTGCATATAGAGTTGCCACCCCTTGAAGAGCGCCCTGAAGATATCGAGCCTTTGGCGAACAAGTTTTTTGATGAAGCGGCAACGCTTTTTGGTAAAACGCCAACAGAAAATTTTAAAATCGATATGGATTGTCTGGATTTGAGCATGAATGCGTTTTCTCTTAGAAAATCGGTTTTTTTGCACTATCTTTCAGCCAAAATCGACGAGCAGGAGTTGATGTCGCTTATGGAAACCTATCTGCTCAGACAGGTAAAAGATCATGGTGATCTGTATAGGCAGAATCTATCGCTATACGAAGTGCCGTTGATCAGGGCGGGAGCCAAGCGTTACAAAAGTCAGCTCAAGATGTCGCAGGCTTTCGGGCTGAACCGAAATACATTACGAAAAAAGATCAATGAATGGAAGGACTATCTATGAAAAAAACGGCATTTCTATTTCCAGGACAAGGCTCCCAGGCTGTTGGTATGGGGAAATCTTTTGTTGAGCATTCACAAACGGCTTCCTGGATGCTCGAAGCCGCAAGTGAAGCGATCGAGACGGATATGGCCCACCTGATGTTCGAGCCAAACGACCTTCTGGAACGGACCAGATACACACAACCTGCAATATTGCTGGTTTCGATGATGGCTTATCGACTTTTCAAAGAGAAGATTCCTGAAGTCCCAGCTTTTGCATTGGGGCACTCTTTGGGTGAATTTTCGGCGCTGGCATCCGTGGATGCGATCGACTGGCTGGATGCTCTCAAACTTGTCCACCTGCGTGGCAAATTGATGGAGCAGGCTTGCGAAGGCATCGATGTGGGAATGATGGTCGTTTTGGGCCTCGCCGACGAGGATGTAGAAGAGATTTGTCAAGATGCCAGAGATTCGGGTAAAAAGGTATGGCCTGCGAACTACAACGCCGATGGACAGATCGTGATCGCAGGGATCAAGGAGGACCTCAAAAGTATCGAACCTGCACTCAAAGAGGCCAAGGCGCGCCGTGTAATGTTGCTCAATATGTCCGTTGCCAGCCACTGCCCACTTCTCGAGCCGGCCGTGGAGCCTCTCGTAAAAGCTCTTGAGCCGCTTCTTCGTGATGATTTCAGCGCTCCTGTCATCTCCAATGTCACTGCACAGGCATACAACACCAAACCTGAAGCGCTCGATCTTCTGGGGCGACAGCTGGTTTCCCCAGTGCTTTACAAACAGTCTATCCGCAACAACGACGATCTCGTGGACCGTTATATCGAGTTCGGTCATGGCGGTGTGCTCAAAGGGCTTAACCGCCGCACCACCAAAAAGCCTACGCTCGTGGTCGGCGATTATGACTCTCTTGGCGCAGTAATCGACACTGTTTTGGGTGATGGCCGATGATTGTCGGAGTGATGGGTGCCATGCCAGAAGAGATCGATCCGCTTCTCAAACGTCTAGAGAATGTCAAAAAGCATGAAATCGCGGATAACATATACTATACGGCTCTTTATGGATCTTTGGATCTGGTTATAGCCTATAGCAAGATAGGCAAGGTTTTTTCGGCGCTTACAACTTCGATAATGATAGAGAAGTTTGGCATACAAAAGCTGCTCTTTTCAGGTGTTGCCGGCGCGATCAACCCCTCTTTGAAAATAGGAGATCTGATAGCGGCCACAAAACTGTGTCAGCATGATTTGGATATCACGGCTTTCGGGCATCCATATGGCTATGTTCCCGAAGGAAGAGTGTTTGTAGAGGCGGATACTAATCTGCTCGAGATCGCTTCTGACGTAGCGCGTAAAAAAGGGATAGCGTTAAAGCGTGGCATCGTTGCTACCGGCGATCAGTTCGTGGCAGATGCCGCCCGCAAAGAGTGGATCGGTAAAACGTTCGGTGCAGATGCGCTGGAGATGGAGGGAGCGGCTGTCGCTGTCGTGTGCGACGCTTTGGATATTCCGTTTTTTGTGCTGCGCGCTATCAGCGATGCAGCCGACATGGATGCTGGTTTCGATTTCGATACGTTTTTGCAAAGTTCGGCCATAAAAAGTGCCGATTTCATCTTCTCGATGCTCGATGCGATCGATCAAGCTTAGCAAAAAGATTCTTCGCGCCGCCGGCAAGGCGAATGCGAAGTATCGTCTGATAGAAGATGGAGACAGGGTGCTTGTGGGGCTTAGCGGCGGAAAAGACTCGATAACGCTGATCCATCTGCTGAAACATATGCAAAGACATGCACCTTTTGATTTTGAATTTAAAGCCGTGACGGTAAGCTACGGTATGCCGCAGGAGCGTTACGATGCGCTCGAAGCCCACTGCGAGGCGTATGGTATTCCCCACGAAGTGTACAGGACGAATATCTATGACGTGGCGCAGGATACGATCCGTCAAAACAGCTCTTTTTGCAGCTATTTTTCGAGAATGAGACGCGGAGCGCTCTATACAAAAGCGAAAGAGGGCGGATACAACAAAGTGGCGCTTGGTCACCATTTGGACGATGCCGCCGAAAGCTTTTTTATGAATATGCTCTACAATGGAACGATGCGTTCGATGGCCCCCATATACAAAAGCACCAAAGGTTTTCATGTAATACGCCCACTGCTGTGGGTCAGGGAGCGTCAGACCGCCGCTTTTGCCGAAGAGAACGGTATCGCTACCATAGGAGACGAGGCGTGTCCAGCCATGAAAATGCAGGTTAAGATGCCACACGCCAGGGAGAGCACCAAGGCGATGCTCGAAGAGTGGGAGAGCAAGTTTCCCGACCTCTTTAAAAGTTTCAAAGCGGCATTTTCACATCTTCAGCCCGACACTTTCATGGATGAGAAATATCTAAACCGATAGCTTCCCAAAAAGGATTACGATGGTAAAAACGAATAAACTGGCTGTTTTGATAGATGCGGACAATGCCCAACCTTCAATCATCGACGCCCTTCTTGCAGAGATCGCCAAATATGGCACTGCGAGTGTAAAGAGAATATATGGCGATTGGACTCTCCCGCAGCTTAAAGGATGGAAAGAGGTGCTTTTGACGCACTCTATCCAGCCTATCCAGCAGTTTGGCTACACGACTGGGAAAAATGCCACGGATAGCGCGATGATCATAGATGCCATGGATCTGCTCTATACCGGAAACTTCGATGGATTCTGCATAGTGAGCAGCGATAGTGATTTCACCAAGCTCGCCGCCCGCATCAGGGAGTCCGGGCTGACGGTTTACGGATTTGGCGAGAAAAAGACCCCGGTTCCTTTCGTGTCGGCCTGTGACAAGTTCATCTACACCGAAGTGTTGCGAGCCGATGAAGAGAGCGTAGAAGGGGGTGAAGTCCAGGTGCCGATCAAGAAGCTCTCCAGCGCCGAGCTCAGGCGCGACAAAAAGCTGATCAGGTTGCTTGCAGATGCCGTGGATGCCGCCAGTGACGAGAGTGGATGGGCTCATCTTGGGGCGATGGGCAACTATATCGCCAAACAGTCGCCGGATTTCGACCCGCGCAACTACGGTTATAAGAAACTGAGCGAACTGGTGCGTGCCACTGGGCTTTTTGAGATTGAAGAGCAGATGACCCATCGTGGAGCCAAGGCTGTCTATATCCGCAACAAAAGACGCAGAGGATAGTCACATCCCCTGAAGGAGTATGGTCCAAAGCCCTTCAATATCCTCATCTTCCATATGGATCGTGGAAAGAGTCTCGAAAAGTGCGGCAATTTTGTCTGTGCGGTAGCGCAGGCCAACCGCACATGAAGGGTGTGATGGCAGATACGCCCGTACAAGAGACACCTCTTTTTCAATGGGACCTCCGCATGCGAAGCAGTGTGTAGGCGTGTGAAGCCTTCCTTCGTGTGCCAACAGAGACACGTATGCTTCAATGGCACTACGCTTGGGGTTTTGAAGGTGCCATACAGATGCGTAATATTCAAGCAAATTGAAATAGAAACTTTCTGGTATTTCTATATCGCGTAGATGCTTGTAGAGCAGTGAGTTGAAGTTTTGCCAGATTTGCAGGCGGCTACGTATTTTTAGCCAGGGATATCCAAGGTGTATGACATTTCGTAAACGGGGTAGAAAAGGGGTGAAATCACGCTCAATTTCGAAATCTATTTTAAAGCCGGCAGTCACGATAGGATGCCTGGCTCCATAGAAACGGTATAGTGTATATAATGTATTTGATGTAATAACTGTGGCAATTGTGTCTTCATTCTTCGCTTTTTTTACATTAAGGATGTAGCCTTGCATGTAGTTCCTTGGAGTATGGGGGA
>Ga0256842_1001021_pt1 | contig 23689 bp, 21 predicted proteins | sample 4559240metaG_FD_185973 | JGI IMG/M metagenome (GOLD analysis project Ga0256842, IMG submission 185973) | Hydrothermal vent microbial communities from Guaymas Basin, Mexico - 4559-240 | ecosystem: Environmental > Aquatic > Marine > Hydrothermal vents | place: Mexico: Guaymas Basin | collected... | reverse complement strand
TTATAGATTTTATGATTTCGCCAAAAAAATTTTTTTTTGATTCTATAAAAGATTTAAAATCATTAGTTGGGATTTATAAATATAAGTATAATATTGTATTAATAGTTGGGTTGCCAAAATCTGGTACTACTTGGATAGAAAATTTTTTATTTTATATCCCTGGCTATGTAGCGAGGAGATTGAAAGGAAATCAAAGACTTATTAATAATCATAAATTACCATTTAATGCTTTTGATAATTGTTCTAAATATACATATTCATATTTAAAGACTCATTTAGATCCTCTGGAGGAGAATTTTAAAATAATTAAAGAAAATAAAATTGATAAAATCATTATTTTGTATAGGGATCCAAGGGATACAGCAATTTCTAGATATTTTCATTTGTTGAAAAGTCCAAAAAGTCCAAATGATAAAAATTATAAAGATTATAGTTCAATGAGTATGGAGGAAGGCATTACACATTCTATAACTATTATACTTGATGAATATATTGATTGGATTAATGGATGGTTAAAAGAAAGTCAAAAAAATAGCAATGGATATTTATTATTACAATATGAAGCCTTATTAGAAAATCCAATTAATGAATTTAATAAGATTAATAGTTTTTATAACTTTGAATTAGAATTTGATCAAATAGATTTAATACTTCAAAATATCAATAATGACATGAAAAAAGGCTTTAATATAGGTAAGTCTACTGGTAGTAAATCTACATTTAGAAAAGGAGTTTCTGGTGATTGGAAAGTACATTTTTCTACTGCTGATAAGCAACTTTTTAAAAATAGAGCTGGAAATATGTTGATTAGATTAGGATATGAAAAAGATTTGAATTGGTGAATTTATGATTAATATATTTGATTTAAATGAGGAAGTAAATAAATGAAAGTATTATTATTAGCAGGTGGATTTGGAACTAGGCTTAGTGAAGAAACAGATATAAGACCTAAACCTATGGTGGAGATAGGTGGTAGGCCGGTTTTATGGCATATTATGAAAACTTATTCTGCTTATGGTTTTAATGAGTTTGTGATTTTGCTTGGTTATAAAGGGTATTATATAAAAGAGTACTTTGCAAACTATTTTTTGCATCAAAGTGATGTGACTATTGATATGAGTAATGGTTCTATGCAGGTGCATAACAATAGTAGTGAGCCGTGGAAAGTGACTTTACTAGATACTGGTTTAAATGCTATGACTGGTGCTAGAATCAAAAAAGCTCAAGAATTTATAGGGGATGAACCTTTTATGCTTACTTATGGTGATGGTGTAGCAGATATAAATATAGAAGATTTAGTTAAATTTCATAAGTCTCATGGTAAAGCTCTTACTATGACATCTGCTCAACCAGATGGTAGATTTGGTGCATTAAATATTGATGAAGATAATCAAGTAAAAGAGTTTAAAGAAAAGCCAAAAGGTGATGGAAGTTGGATAAATGCTGGATATTTTGTGTGCGAAGCAAAAGTTTTTGATTATATAATGGATAAAGATGAAACAGTTTTTGAGCAGGAACCTTTAAAAAATTTGGCAAAAGATGGAGAGATATTTACATATAAACATAATAAATTTTGGATGCCAATGGATACTCTTAGAGATAAATATAAGTTACAAGAATTATGGAAAAATGGAGAAGCTCCATGGAAAGTGTGGGATAAATAGTGTTTAATAATATATATAAAAATAAAAAAGTTTTAGTTACTGGTCATACTGGGTTTAAAGGAACTTGGCTCAGTACTTGGTTACTGAAATTGGGTGCAGAAGTAGTTGGTGTTTCAAAAGATATTCCAACTAATCCTTCTATGTTTGAAGAACTAAAGCTTAAAGATAAGATAATACATTATCAAGAAGATATAAGAGATTTATCTAAAATGATTACGATAGTATCAGATGAGAAACCAGAGTTTTTATTTCATCTTGCAGCTCAACCTATAGTATCAACTTCATATGGTAATCCCATAGAAACTATATCATCAAATGTTATGGGTACAGCAAATATATTGGAAGCTCTAAAAATTTTAAATCATAGATGTACGGCTGTTGTGATTACAAGCGATAAAGCTTACGATAATATTGAACAGGTATGGGGATATAAAGAGAATGATAAAATGGGTGGTAAAGATATATATAGCGGAAGTAAAGGTGCTGCTGAACTCATTATAAAATCTTATTATCATTCATTTTTTAAAAATCAGGATTGTAATGTAAAACTTGCTATTGGAAGAGCAGGAAATGTTATAGGTGGTGGTGATTGGGCAAAAGACAGGATAGTTGTTGACTGTATGGAAGCTTGGAGTAAAAAAGAGAGTGTTGAGATAAGAAGTCCTGAGGCTACTAGACCTTGGCAACATGTATTAGAACCTCTTAGTGGATACTTAAACCTTGGGGCTGAACTTTATAAAAATGATGTTTTACATGGAGAAGCGTTTAACTTTGGACCTCGAGCAGAACAAAATCATACCGTAAAACAGTTACTTGAAGACTTAAGTAAATATTGGCGTTTTGAGGATGTTAATAATGCGTTTAGTGTAACAGATAATATCCCTTTTCATGAAGCTGGACTTTTAAAATTGAATTGTGATAAGGCTCTTTTTTATTTAAAGTGGCAAGCAAATCTTGAGTATAAAGACACTATACGATTTACAAGCAGTTGGTATTATGATTTTTATAAAAATAGTGTAGATATCTCAGAAAAAACTATGCAACAGATTCAAGAATATGAAGATATAGCTCGAAAAAAAGGTCTTTTATGGACGGAATAATTCTTACCCCTCTAAAACAAATACACCATCCAAAAGGTGATATATTTCACGCTATGAAAAAGGGTGATGTTGGATACAGTGGTTTTGGAGAGGCATATTTTTCTACTGTAAATAAAGGTGATGTAAAAGGTTGGAAAAAACATACAAAAATGACTTTAAATCTTATAGTGCCTATTGGAGCCGTAAAATTTGTAGTGTATGATGGAGATAAAAAAGAGTTTTTTGATGTGGTGTTATCTCAAAAAAATTATCAAAGGTTAACAGTAAAACCAAATCTTTGGATGGCGTTTCAGGGTATGGAAGAAAATAATATACTTTTAAATTTAGCATCGATAGAGCATGATTCAGATGAAGCTGAAAATATAGAGTTAGATGATATAAAGTATGAGTGGTAAGATGGTTTTTATTGCTGGTTCAAGTGGTATGCTTGGTTCAAGTTTGCTTAAATTATTAAAATATGATAATGTTGTAGGAAATGGTAATGGATTTGATATAACAGATGCCATTTATGTAAATAAAACTTTAAATAAGATAAAACCAAATGTTATTATACATACAGCAGCATATACAGATGTTGAAGGTTGTGAAAAAAATCCAGAAAAAGCTTATAAAATTAATACTATTGGAACACAAAATCTGGTTAATTATTGTATAGATAAGAATATTTTATTTATCTACATATCAAGTACAGGTTTATATGGAGATTCTAAAGAAGAATCATATACGGAGTTTGATAGTGTAAATCCGACAACTATACATCATAAATCAAAATATGAAGCAGAAAAAATTGTAAAAAATCACCTTTGTAAATTTTTAATATTGAGAACCGGTTGGCTTTTTGGAGGCAGTATAGAACATACCAAAAATTTTGTATATCAGAGATATTTGGAGGCTATTAAAAAAGATATAGTTTATTCAGACGCTTCTCAAATAGGAAATCCAACTTATGTTGTAGATTTTGTTAAGCAAATTGAGGTGTTGATTGATAAAAAACAGTATGGTGTTTATAATTGTGTTAATGAAGCAAATAATATATCTAGATATGATTATGTAAAAAAAATTATTGAGCTTTTTGAAATCAATTCTACTATAAAAGTTGCATCAAGTAGTATGTTTAAAAGAGTTGCTCCTGTTTCAAAAAATGAATCGGCAATTAACTATAAACTAAACCTTTTGGATTTAAATATTATGAGATCATGGCAAGAAGCACTTGCTTCCTATATAGAAATTTTGAAAAGTGATATTTAATGGCAAAAGTATCAATACTTATGAATGGTTACAATGCTCAAAAATACTTAAAAGAAGCTATAGATAGTATATATGCTCAGACATTTAATGATTGGGAAATAATATTTGTAGATAATTGTTCAATTGATAATACTAAAAAAATAGTAGATGGTTATGATAGTAAAATAAAATATTATAAGACTGAAGAAAATATACCATTAGGAGCAGCAAGAAATTTTGGATTAGAGTATTGCAAGTCTGAATATGTGGCATTTTTAGATACAGATGATATCTGGTTAGAAGATAAACTAATGCTACAGGTTAAACTAATGGATATGAATCCAAAATATAGATTATGTTATGGTGGAGTAATTTATATTGATGAAAATTCAAAAGAAATTGGAAGGATGTTACCTATGGCAAATACAAAAAATGCTTTTGCTCAGCAATTAAAGGGATATGAGATTAATATGCAATCTGTACTATTGAGAAATAATCAACAGCTTAGATTTAATGAAGAACTTAGACATTCACCTGATTTTGATTTATTTATGAACATTATAAGTAAATATAAAGTTTGTATATTAAAAAAGTATATTGTTAAGTATAGAAAACTTGAAAATTCACTAACATCTAAAAATATAGATGTGTGGTGGAATGAGATGAAATATACATTAGATAGAGTTTTTGTAAAAGATATGGAGTTGAAAAATAAGTATCATATAGAATATAAGTTTGCTTATGCTAAAGTAGCGTATAATAAAGCAAGATACTTGATAAGTATTGGTAAGAAAAATGAAGCTAGTAAAGAGTTAGTAAAATACAAATTCATAAATTATCAGTATTTTATTTTGTATATAGCATCTTTATTTCCAGTGTCAGTTTGGAATTTTATCCATAAATATAAGTAGGGAAGTTTTTTATGTCATTAACTTTAATTATTGGGAAAAACAGTAATTTATCCAAATTTCTTTATACAAATATTTCAAATTGTATTTTAATATCTTCTAGGGAAGTTAGTAAAAATATAGATATATTAAACAAGTACAAAAATAAAAAAATAAATATTATATTCAATAATTTTCAACTAGCTATTGAGTTGAATAATCTACAAAGTAGTTCTCAGTATGTAACCAATGCAATTTTAAGCACGTCTATAATACTTGATTATTTTAATCCCATAGACATAAATAAAATAATATACACAAGCAGTAGCTCTGTGTATGGTAATAATATTTTATGTAAAGAAACTGATGAATTAAAACCAATGAATCTACATGCTTCTTTAAAAGTTGCTAATGAAAAATTAATTGAAAAATATTGTTTAGATAATCAGATTGATTATACTATTGCTAGAATTTTCAATATGTATGGTGGAGATGATAAGTTTTCTGTTGTAAGTAAAATCATAAATGCCTATAAAAATAATGAAGAGTTGACTATTGTTAACAATGGTAATGCTATAAGAGATTTTATATATATAGATGATGTAGTATTTATTTATAAAATATTATTAGAAATAAAAGATGCAAGAGTATTAAATATTGGAACTGGTTCAGGAAGTTCTATAAAAGGTATTTTAGATTTTCTTTCACATAATAGTGTTAGAATAAATGTAAAAAATATTTTCAGGGATGAACTAAAAACTTCAACTTCTGATGCTAGACTATTATATAAAATTATTGGTAAAAGAAATTTTATGGATGTAGAAAATTATCTTAGAAAAGAATTGAATTTATGAAAAAAATTGTAATAATGAGTACAGTTTCCTATAGTATTGATACACTAATTAAATGTCAGCCAAAGTATTTGTTGAAATATTTTGATGTAGTGGAGTTATTGGGAGCAGATACTGGTGAAGTTAAATCAATATATGAAAGAGAAGGAATTAAATTTACTCCAATAGATATGCAAAGGAAAATAACCCCTTTACAAGATTTGAAAACATTATATAGATTAGTGAAATTATTTAAAGAAATGAAGCCGGATATTATTTATACATTTACTCCAAAGGCTGGATTGTTAGGAATGATGGCTGGTTTTTTTGCAGGATGTAAAACAAGAGTTCATCATGTAGTTGGAATGCCTTTAATGGAAGCAAAGGGTATAAAAAAATTTATCCTTACTTGTACTGAAAAATTAACATATTTGTTTGCAACTCATATTTATAGTAATAGTTTTGGGTTAAAAGACTACATAAATCAAACTTTAACTAAAAAAGAAATTAAAGTTATACATCATGGTTCAATTAATGGTGTAGATATAGATTTCTATAGAGATATTTTTTCAGAAGATGAAAAAAAAGAATTAAAGAGTAAACTTGGTTTTAAAGAAGAAGACTTTATATTGTCTTTTATGGGTAGAATAGTAAAAGACAAAGGTGTTAATGAACTTATAGAAGCATTTAAGATGTTAAATGCAGAGTATGATAATATTAAATTATTGATAGTTGGTAAATTTGAGCAAGAATTAAATCCAATATCTGAAGAAAATAAGAGTTGTATTTTAGAAAATAAATCTATTAAGTTTGTTGGTTTCAAAGATGATTTAAGAGAGTATCTAACTATTAGTAATCTTTTTATATTACCTTCATATCGAGAGGGATTACCTAATTCTCTCATAGAAGCTGGTAGTTTTGGTATTCCTCTTATCGCTAGTAATATTAATGGGTGTAATGAAATTATAATAGATAATAAAAATGGAAAATTAGTAATGCCTAAAGATGTAAATAGTTTATATAGCGTAATTCAAGAACTATATTTAAATCAAGATTTATATAAAAAGATAAAAAATAATGTCAGAGAATCTATTATTAATAGATATTCAAAAGAAGATTTTTTAGAAATTTTGGTAGATAATTTATTATCTGATTTATCTGTTAATAAAGATACATAAGGTTAGGAGAATTATTTAGATGTTTAAAAATAAAATATTACTAATAACAGGTGGAACAGGAAGTTTTGGAAATGCAGTTTTGCAAAACTTTTTGGAGACTGATATAAAAGAGATACGAATTTTTTCTCGTGATGAACTTAAACAAGATGATATGAGAAAAAAGTATAATAATGAAAAATTAAAATTTTATATAGGTGATGTTAGGGATATTAACTCCCTTGAAGATGCTATAAAGGGTGTTGATTTTATTTTTCATGCAGCAGCGTTAAAGCAGGTGCCATCTTGTGAATTTTATCCTATGCAGGCAGTTCAAACTAATGTTATAGGAACTGAAAATGTGCTAAATGTAGCTATACGACAGGAAGTATCTAAAGTGATAGTTTTAAGTACAGATAAAGCAGTATATCCTATAAATACTATGGGTATAAGTAAAGCTATGATGGAAAAAGTTGCTCTTGCAAAAAGTAGAAATTTAAAAGATGATGAGACTACTATTTGTTGTACTCGTTATGGAAATGTTATGGTGAGTCGTGGTTCAGTGATACCTCTCTTTATAAAGCAGATAAAAAATGATGAACCAATAACTATAACGGATCCAAATATGACAAGATTTATGATGAGTTTGGATGATGCTGTTGATTTAGTAATGTTTGCGTTTGAAAATGGAAAAAAAGGAGATATTTTTGTACAAAAAGCACCAGCAGCTACTATAGAACTTTTAGCAAACACTCTTGTAAAAATGATGGATAAACCAAATCATCCTATAAAAATTATAGGAACCAGACATGGTGAAAAACTATACGAAACATTGCTCACAAGAGAAGAGATGGTAAATGCTATTGATATGGGTGAGTACTACAGAATATTCTCAGATACAAGAGATCTAAATTATGCTAAATATTTTGTAGATGGGGAAGTTATAACTGAAGCTGATGATTATCACTCACATAATACAAAAAGATTAGATGAACCTGAGATGAAACAAATGATATTAAATTTAAAAGAATTAGAAGGAGTGTTCTAGATGAAAGTTACGACAATAGTAGGAACTAGACCAGAGATAATAAAACTTAGTGAAGTTATGAAAGAGTTAGATAAATTTACAGAGCATATTATAGTTCATACTGGACAGAACTATGACTATGAGTTAAATGAACTTTTTTTTGAGCAATTGGGTGTGAGAACCCCTGATTATTTTTTAGAAGCTGTAAAAGGAACTCCTAGTGAAGTTATAGGAGATATTATAGCAAAAGCTGATAAGTTGTTTGATGAAATTAAGCCTGATGCACTTCTCATCTATGGTGATACTAATAGTTGTCTTAGTGTAATACCTGCTAAAAAGAGAAAAATACCTATCTTTCATATGGAAGCGGGAAATAGATGTTTTGATCAAAGAGTTCCTGAAGAGGTAAATAGAAAAATAGTTGATCATTTAAGTGATATAAATTTACCACTTTCAGAACAGGCAAGAGACTATTTGATAGCTGAAGGGATTAAACCTGAAACAGTGATTAAAACAGGCTCTCCTATGACTGAGGTCTTAGCAACTAATATGGATAAAATAAAGAAAAGTGATATCTTAGTAAGCGAAAAATTAGAAGCTAAAAAATATATAGTTATGAGTATCCATAGAGAAGAAAATGTTGATTCCCCTAAAAATTTCAATGATTTACTTGAGTCAATTGAAGGTTTAAGTGAGAAATACAATATGCCTATAATTATTTCAACTCATCCAAGAACCAGAAAAAAACTTGAAGATATAGGATATGAAAATACAAATCCACTCATAAGATTTTCTAAGCCTTATGGATTTCACGAATATAATAACCTTCAACTAAATGCTTTTTGTGTGATAAGTGATAGTGGAACTATAGCTGAAGAGGGTTCTATATTAAATCTTCCTGCAGTAACTATTAGACAAGCACACGAAAGACCAGAAGGTATGGATGAAACAACCGTTATAATGTCAGGTTTAAGTAAACAAAGAGTTTTAGATTCTGTAGAAGTAGCTGTAAAGCATAATAGTGAAGAAAAAAGAGCTATAAAAGAAGTACAAGATTATACAGCAGATAATGTGTCTAAAAAAATATTAAGAATCATATTGTCATATACAGATTATGTAAATAGAACAGTTTGGCATAAAGAGATATAAAATTATGAGTATAAAAGTTTTAGTTTTAGGTTCTACTGGACTTATTGGTCATCAAGTATATAATTATTTAGAAAATAATAGCAATTATGAGTTACATAATATTTCTTATAGAAAAAAATTAAATAAAAGCTCTGTTTTATTAGATGTTAGAGATGAAGTTAAGTTTTTAGATACTATTAAAAACATTAATCCTGATGTTATTATAAACTGTATAGGCATATTAATAAGTGGAGCAAATAGTAATCCAGAAAATGCAATATTTGTTAATGCTTATATGCCTCATAGATTAAGAAGATTAGCTGATGAAATAAAGGCTAAACTTATACATATATCAACTGATTGTGTATTTTCAGGAGAAAAAAAAGAACCTTACATTGAAGCTGATTTCAAAGATGGTAAGGATACTTATGCAAAAACAAAAGGGTTGGGTGAAATTATAGATGATAAACATTTAACTCTTAGAACTTCTGTAGTAGGACCTGAACTTAAAAGTGATGGGAAAGAACTCTTTCATTGGTTTATGTCTCAAAATGGTGAAATCAATGGTTTTGTAAAAGCTATATGGTCTGGTGTTACTACATTAGAATTAGCAAAAGCTATTAAGTGGGCTATAGAAGAAAATATAACTGGACTTTATCATATTACAAATAACACTAGTATAAATAAATATGATTTACTAAATTTATTTAAAAAATATACACAAAAAGATATTATTATAAATAAAGTGAATGGAAGAAATGCTGATAAAAGTTTTATTGATACAAGAAAAAAGATTAGTTATCAAATCCCATGTTATGATATTATGATTAAAGAGATAGTAGAAGTAATTAAGAAAAATGAATCATATAAACAATATAAGTTGGCTTAATATATGAGATTTAAAATTATATTAATATTTCTATTCGTGATATTTTTTGCTAATGTGGTTGCATTACAATACTATGGGGGCAATGGATTTATATTGACCTTATTTACTATAACTTCGAATGTGTTATTATATTTTGGTTTTAGAAAAAATGCTATATTTTTTGATATGTTTATAGGAGTGTTTTTATGGCTTGGTTTTTGGCTAAAAACAATTATTAGAATAACTTTTTTGGATAGTAGATTTAGTGAAGGTTTAAGTTCTTTTATAATTTCACCTTCTGCTTTTGATAAAGTATTATTGATTTCAAGTATTGCATTTATAACTTTAATTATAACAAGTTTAATTCGAGAAAAATATATTTATATATATAATAATCAATCAAATAATAGAGAAGATGGCTTATTTGCTTTTTATAAATATCATAGAAAAAGTATATTGATTTTTTATATTACTTTATTTGTCTTTGTTGCCTTAAGTAATGCTTACTTTGGTATTTATCAGCGAGGAGAAATTACACAAACAGTACTTCCCTTTGGTTTAAATGGTATTTATAAATGGCTTTTACTTTTTGGAATTTCATCTTTTGCCGCTTTAATTTTAAACTATGAGTTTAAACTATATCAAAAAACTACACTTTTCGTACCTATATTAACTTTAATTGAAGCCTGTATTACAAATGTATCTTTACTTAGTAGGGGGATGATTTTAAATACTAGTGCTCTTGGGTTTGGAATAATCAAAGATGTTCAGGTACATAATCCAAAAACAAGTAAAAGTTTTTGGATTATAATCAGTATAGTATTTGTAGGATTATTTATAAGTTCAGTAATAGTAGTTAATAGTATTCGAGCAAATATAAATAATACTAATAATAATTATACTGCCACTACTGTAAATAGAAGTATTAATGATATAAAAATTGTTTTCTTGGATAGGTGGGTTGGAATTGAAGGGATGATAGCTGTTTCAACTAGTGATAAAAAAGGATGGAAATTATTTCAAAAAGCAATAAATGAAAAATATGATGAAAAGAAAACAAGCTTTTATGATTTAAACTTAATTAATTCACCTTATATAAATACAGATATGACCATACATCATTATATATCACTTCCAGGTTTTATAGCATTTTTTTACTATGCTAATTCTATTGTGTTTTTGATGATTGTACTTATTATACTTAGTATATTTGCATGCTTATTAGAATTAATGGCATACAAATTAAGTAATAATAACTTAATTTTAGCATCATTAATAGCTCAGGTAGTTGCTTATCGTTATGCACATTTTGGATATGTTCCAGCTCAGAGTTATCTGTTATTTGGGGCTATTATTTTAAATATATTTATAATATATGGTTTAAATAAAGTATTATTTTTATATTATGAAGGTAAAAAAAAGGGATGAAAATGCAAAGAAGGAATATATTAATTATTTTCAGTTTAATTATAGCTATTATAACGATATGTACGATAGATAAATATGCAGGACAAACATCTATTTATATTTTATTTACAATCACTTCTAATGTAGTATTGTATTTTGGTTTTAGAAAGAATGCTATATTTTTTGATACTTTTATAGGCTTATTTACTTGGATTGGATTTTGGTTTAAAACTACTGTTATATTATTGTTTTTAGATGGCCGTTTTTCAGTAGATAAATCTTTGTTTTATGGTTTGCCAGAGCAATTTGATAAAGGTTTAATAGTGACTAGTTGTGCTTTTATTGCTTTGATTCTATCAAGTTTGATAAGAGAAAAATATATTTTTAATTATCCTAATAATGAATTAGAAAATAGTAGTTTATTTTTATTCTATAGATTTCATAGAGTAAAAATAATTATCTTTTATATAATATTGTTTTTATTTATAGGTTTTACAAATTATTATTTTCATATATATCAAAGGGGAGGTATATCGCCTACTAATATACCGTTTATAGTATCTGGTATATATAAATGGTTATTATTATTTGGATTATCATCTTTTGCAGCATTAATTTTAAAATATGAGTTTAGTTTAAAAAACACACATTTGTTTTTTGTTCCTTTACTAACACTTATAGAATCTGCAATTACAAACATATCATTACTAAGTAGAGGTATGATGTTAAATAGTAGTGCATTGGGATTTGGTTTAATTAGATTTTCATATATTAATAAATTAAAAATTAAGATGAAGTATTGGATTTTTATAATAGTAATGATGATAATTATTTTTATAGTTTCAATATCTTTTGCAAATAAATTAAGATCATATTCGTTTGAACATATTAAGCAACAGCATACAATTAGTGAAACTATTAAAAATATTGATGTAGTTAAAAATACAAAAGGGATAGCACATTTATTTGTGGGTAGAAGTGTGGGTTTGGAAGGTGTTTTTTCTATATCAGCTCACAAGAATCTTAGTTGGAGTATCTTCCTTCAAGCATTAGATGAAAAATTTAACGAGCATAAAACAAGTTTTTATGATGATTTTATTCATTCTAATTATAAGAATTCAAAAGATAGAAATTATCATTTAGTATCTATGCCTGGTTTTATTGCTTTTTTTTATTATCCAGGTTCTTTGTTGTTTTTATCTTTTTCTATTTTTATAATAGGAGTTTTTGCAAGTAGTATTGAGTTTTTAGCATATAGATTTACTAAAAATAATCAAATATTTTCAGCACTTATAGCTCAAGTAATAGCATATAGATTTATTCATTTTGGATATGTCCCAGCTCAAAGTTATCTTTTGTTTGGTACTATATTTTTAAATATATTTTTAATATATGGTTTAGATAAATTTTTATCTATTTGGTACAAACAAGAAGTCGTAGATGGCAAAAAATAAGAGAATTTTTTTTAAAGGTGTATTCTTTAGTTATTTATATATAGCTATCTATCTAATTACTGGAGTCTTAGTTACTCCAATGCTTTTAAATTATTTCAAGGCAGATTATTTTGCTTTATTAATGCTTGTATATACTATTATTACCTATTTAAATAATATTAAATTTGGTTTACCAGAATCATTGGCAGTTCTGTTAGCTAAAAATAAAGAGCAGCATACTAATGTATTCTTAGTAAAAAGAACTTTGCTGATTGTAACTATTATTACAATATTAGCATTTGTATTATTCTATATTTTGGGATTGTTTATAACTGATTGGCGTATATTACTGGGTGATGTGTATTCATTGGATAAATATAATGTAGTGTATATTTTTTATGTTTTAATTATATTTGCTTTACTCAGAATACCATTGGATATATCTTTATTTGTTTTCATAGGCTTTCATGAAGTATATTTAGAAAAGATTTATAAAATTATTAATTTATTATTAAATTTTCTTTTAATTGTTTTTGTAATAAACAGTTCTCAAAGTATATTATTCTTTGTATTATGGGCTGGAATATTAGATTTTTTAGTTAGCTTTATTTCTTTTATTCATATGATTTTAAAATATAAAATATTACAAAAAAATAATTTAATTCAATGTGTAGATTCTACAGAATTATTAAAAAATGGTTTTTTATTTGTTCAATTATCAATGACTCAGACTATAGTATGGGGTGCTGGTATTTTAATTGTAAGTCATCTTCTTTTATTGGAAGATGTTACTGTTTATAGTTTAAGTATGAAAATTTATGTATATATATATTATGCATATACAATTATAAATACGGTTATAGCTCCATTATATGGAAAATATTTTGCTTATAAGTCTTGGGATGATATATGGAGAATATTTTCTATAATTGTTTTATTACTTCCATTTTTTGGCGGATTTATTTGGATAAGTACAATATATTTTATGTCTGATATCATATTTTTATGGACAGGTTCAAAAGAGTTTTTTATTGGTTTGCCATTTGTATTTTTTATGGGAATATATTTTTATTTTACAGGTTATGTAAATTCATATATTACATTGCTATATAGTATAGGAGAAGTTAAAAGTATTATTCTTATTAGATGGAAAGAAGTGATGGTAAATCTCATGTTTTCTAGTTTACTTGTTTATTTTATTGGATTGCTAGGCATAGCTATTGGTATATCTAGTGCAGTTATAGTATCAGTATGGTATTTACCAAAATATATAAAGCTAAAAACAGATAATAATATTTTCTTAGATTTTACAATTCAAAAAAAACATTTTATTCTAATCCTATTGCCAAGTCTTATAATTGCACTTATGGTGTCTTTTATGATGAATAGTTTAAGTTATAAATTTATTATTTTTATTTTTATGATTAGTTTATATGTTGTTTTTACATGGAAAATTATACAATTAAAATATAAAATAGAAATCAAAAAAATATTAAGATTAAGAGGATGAAAATTGATTAAACAAAAAATTTTAATAATAACTGAATATTTTTATCCTGAAGAATTTAAGATAAATGATGTAGCATTGACTTGGAAAGAGAAAGGGTATGATGTTGATGTAGTGACGACAGTACCGTCATATCCAGAAAGTAGAATATATGATGGGTATGAGAATAAACTTTACCAAATAGATAATTGGCAGGGGATAAAGATATATCGTGTTAAAGCAGTAACGGGGTACAAAACATCTCTTTTAAAAAAATTGTTAAAATATTTTTCTTTTATGTTCTTTGCTTCTTTTGTATCTTTGAATATTGGAAAAAAATATGATTATATTTTTGGATTTAATATGGCATCACTTACTGGTATGATACCTGCTGTGTTAGTTAAAAAAGCCTATAAGAAGAGACTAACATTTTGGACTCAAGATATATGGCCAGATAGTGTATATGCTTATGGTTTTAAAAAGACAAAGTTTTTATCATTTTTTTTAAATAGATTTGTTAGGTTTATGTATCATAATATTGACGCTATAGCAATTTCAGGAAAAGGTTTTGAAAAGAAACTAAAACCTTATGTAAAAACTGATTTAGTATTTAATTATATCCCTAATTGGGCAGATGAGTTTGATATTAATTTAACATCAGCTAAATTATCTGAAGAGAAGAAAATACATTTTACTTTTGCAGGTAATATTGGAAAAGTTCAAAATTTAGAAAATATTATACAATCATTTAATAATTTGGATGAAAAATATATGGATAAAATTCAATTAAATATAATAGGTGATGGTTCAGCATTGAATAATTTAAAAGAATTAAATAAAAAGTCTAATGTGCTATTTTATGGCAGAAAACCAAGAGAAGATATGTTTATGTATTATCAAGCTAGTGATTTTTTAATAGTCTCTTTGATAGATAAGCCGATTTTTTCTGTTACAGTTCCTGCTAAAACACAAACATATATAGCAGCTAAAAAACCTATTTTAGCGATTATAAATGGTGATACCGCACAAATAGTGGAAGAAAATAATCTTGGTTTTATAGCTCATCCTAACTCTTTGCAGGATATAGAAAATATATTTAAAAAGTCTATAGAGTTAACGAATAAAGAAAAGGATATATTTACAAAAAATTGTGAAAAATTAACTAATAGTATTTTCCATAAAAATAAAATTATTGATAAATTAGAATCAATAGTAATACAACAAGGGGTTTAACAAATGATGTTATTAATACAATTTACTCTTTCATTTGTTTTGACATATCTTATAAAAAATTATTACATAAAACATGCACTTTTAGATGAGATAAATGAGAGGAGTAGCCATAGTATTCCCACCCCTCATGGTGGTGGGATTGCACTTAGTATTACTTGGTTTTTAGGGCTTTTTTATCTTTATTTTAATCATCAGATAGATGTAAGTCTATTTTTTGCATTATTGGTTGGTATAGTTATTTCAGTGGTGAGTTTTTTTGATGATATTTATGAACTTTCTTCAAAAATAAGGTTATTTGCTCAAGCTTTTGTGGCATGTGGAGGGCTTTGGTTTTTGGGTGGATTTCATGAGCTTAATCTTTTTGTTTTTAGTATAGATAATCAACTTATAACAAATATTTTTGCTTTTTTTCTTGTGGTATGGTTTATAAATCTTTATAACTTTTTAGATGGCATAAACGGTTATGCCGGTAGTGAGATAATTTTTTTAAGTTTAGCTGGATTTTTACTTTTTGGAGGAAGCCATTTTTTAGTTTTAATTGCCGCTACCTTGGGATTTTTAGTTTGGAACTATGGTAATGCCAAGATATTTATGGGGGATGTTGGTAGTACACTTCTGGGGTATAATGTGGCTGTATTTACAATCTACTATGCAAATCAGGATGCACAAAACTTTTGGGTATGGATAATTTTGTTTGGAGTTTTTTGGTTTGATGCAACTTTGACTTTATTTAGACGAAAATTAAATCATGAAAAACTTTCACAGGCTCATAAAAAACATGCTTATCAAAGACTTACACAAAGTGGATGGAGTCATTTTAAAGTTACGAATTTTTCTATAGTTTTAAATATATTGCTTTTTTGTTTAGTGTATTTCATATCAAGTATCTTTATTGCTTTTTTGTTTGCATCTGTTTTGCTATATGTAGTTGTGAAATACATAGACAAAAGAAAATCTTTTAAATAGTTTGTATAAAATATGACAATTTGCAATAAAATTAGATAAATATTTTAAAAAGTAGTATAATTTTGTAAATTTAATAAACGGAGGTTGATATGAAAATATTAGCTATGATTGTATTTGGTATAAGTTTGTTGTTTGGTGGTGTTGACATTAACAATGCTTCTGTAAAAGAGTTGAGTTCTTTAAAAGGTGTAGGTGCTAAAAAAGCTGAGGCTATTGTTAGCTTTAGAAAAGGGTATTGCTTTAAAAGTGTTGATGACCTTAGCAAAGTTAAAGGGATTGGTAAAAAGACAGTTGAAAAAAATAGAGATGAGCTTGAAGTGGGTAAGTGTAAATAAAGTTTGATTTATAGTTATAGTGAAATTATATGGAGAAAAAATGAAATTTGCAGACCCTAAAAATGATTTAGCATTTAAAAAAATCTTTGGTAATGAAAACCATAAAAATATTTTAATCTCTTTTTTGAATTCTGTTTTAAATTTTACAGATGAAAAAATTATCGTAGATGTGGAGTTAGCAAATCCATATCAAGTGCCTCGTATTCCAGAGTTGAAAGAAACTATATTGGATATAAAAGCAACCAATAAAAATAATGATACCTTTATTGTAGAGATGCAAAGAAAAAATTTGGGTGATTTTACGAAAAGAAGTTTGTATTATACATCTAAAGCTTATGTGTCTCAGTTACCTAAAGGTCATGATTATACACTTCTTAAAAAAGTATATTTTATAGGTATATTGGATTTTAATATATTTGATAATGATAATTATATCTCGAGGCATTTGATAATAAATCAAGAAACTAATACACAAGATTTAAAAGATTTTGAATTTAGTTTTATTGAACTTCCAAAATTTAATAAAACTTTAGAAGAGTTAAACTCAATATTAGATAAGTGGATATTTTTTATCAAAAATGTTTCAGATCTTAAAATAATTCCTAAACAGTATGAAAAAATCCAAGAGTTTAAGGAAGCTTTTGAAATAGTAACGCAAACTACCTGGGATGAAAAAGAATTGGAATTATATGATTATGTTGGATTAAAAGAATTTGATGAGATAAATGCCTTAAGAACGGCTCAACGAAAGGCTATGAAAGAAGGATTAGAGCAAGGATTAGAGCAAGGATTAGAGCAAGGATTAGAGCAAGGATTAGAGCAAGGATTAGAGCAAGGATTAGAGCAAGGATTGGAGCAAGGATTGGAGCAAGGAAAAAAGCAAGAAAAATTAACTATAGCTAAAAACTTACTTGATGTTTTAGATAATGAAACTATTTCTCTAAAAACAGATTTATCTATCAAAGATATTGAAAAATTAAGAGATAATGTGTAATTCATGAGTAAACAATTACTTAATTTTTTAGTTATTATTGCACTCTCTACTTTAACATTTATGTGGACTTTTTTTATATTCCACATGCCATTTGATTTTAGTATTATTGGTGGTGTTGTGTTTATCAGAGTGTTGGCTTCTCGTTTTATTTTAAGTGATTACAACCTTTCTTGGTCTAAAGCTTCACAAAAAACATTTCTTTTAAAAGGTGTGGTTTATATTGTTGCATTTTTAATTTACCTTCCGATTTATTATGGAAAAGTTCGTTTTGCTTTTTTAGTCTCTGAATTGTTTTTATACATGTTTTGTATAAATTTTTTAATGTATTTTTATTATTATTATATAAATAAAAGTAGGGTTGAAAAAATTAAATCAGCTGTTATATATGGTGCAGGTCGTGCAGGGATTAAGCTTGAGAGTGAATTTTCAAATAGCGAATACAAAGTAAAATATTTTGTAGATGATGATAAGATTGTTCAAAATCGATCTATTGATGCTATAAAAGTAATCTCTAGAGAAAAACTAAAAGAGGTAGCTGGTCATTTTAAATTTGATTTACTAATAATAGCTATGCCATCAGTTTCAAAAGCGATAACTAAGGATATATATGATGAGTTAAGCAGTTATTTTAAAGAGGTGAAAATATTACCATCCATGGATGAGATACTTCAAAACAAAGATTTTTCTACGCAATTAAAAGATATTTCGGTAGAAGACTTATTGGCTCGTAATCCTCAAGATTTGGACAAGCAGAAAATTTCAGAATTTATAAAGAATAAAATTATCCTTATCAGTGGCGCTGGGGGAAGTATAGGTAGTGAGATATGTAGGCAATGTGAGAGGTTTGGGGCTAAGAAACTCATACTTGTAGATCATAGTGAATATAATTTATATAGTATAGTTGAAGAGCTAGAAAATATAGAAGTTATACCTGTGATGCAAAGTGTTGTAGATTGTAACGCTTTAGAAAAAACTTTTAAAACTCACATGCCACAAATCGTGATACATGCAGCAGCTTATAAGCATGTACCACTTGTTGAAGCAAATATAGATGAAGCTATATTTAACAATGTTTTTGGTACAAAAAATATCATAGATATATCTATAAAATATGGTGTAGAGAAATTTGTGATGATTTCAACAGATAAAGCTGTAAGACCTACAAATGTGATGGGTACAACAAAAAGAATCTGTGAATTATATGCCCAAAATTCCAATGGAAATGGTACTGATATAGTAGCCGTAAGATTTGGAAATGTACTTGGAAGCAGTGGAAGTGTTATACCAAAATTCAAATCCCAAATAGAAAAAGGGCAAAATATAACTGTTACTCATCCAGATATAACGAGATATTTTATGCTTATTCCAGAAGCGTGTGAGTTAGTACTTCAAGCTGGTGCTATTGGCAGTGGTGGTGAGATTTTCATATTAGATATGGGTGAGCCTATTAAGATAGTTGATTTAGCACAAAAGATGATAGATTTGAGTGGTAAAAAAGATATTGAGATAGTTTTTAGTGGTCTTCGACCTGGAGAGAAACTTTATGAAGAGTTGCTTATAAATGATAGTGATGCGAGAACCGATTATGAGTCTATAACTGTGGCAAAACCTACAAAATATGATATAGAAAGATTAAACAAAGATATAGAAGAGCTATTCGTATCTCAAGATAAATTAGACAAGTTAAAGATAATAGTTCCTGAATTTAATCATCAGTTAAATTAAAAAAAAGATTAGAGATGAAAACAATATATTTAAAAGATTATAAAAAGCCAGAGTTTAGTATAGAGAGTGTTGAATTGATTTTTGACCTTTTTGAAGAGTACACAATCGTTAATAGTGTTATGAGTATAACAAAAGTGGATAAAAATATTGTAGATATTGTACTTGACTCTATTGATTTGGAGCTTATGGAATTATGGTTAAATGATTTAAAGCTTGATGAAACAAGATATATTTATAAAGATGAGAAGTTAACTATATTAAATATTCCAAACTCTTTTACTTTAAAGATAAAAAATAAAATATATCCACATGCTAATACTGAGTTAGAAGGGCTTTATAAATCAGGTTCAATTTTTTGTACTCAAAATGAGCCAGAGGGTTTTAGAAGGATAACACCATATCTTGATAGACCAGATGTTATGAGTGTTTTTAAAACAACAGTTATAGCAGATAAAAGTAGATACCCAATATTGCTAAGTAATGGAAATAAGTTTCAATGTCACGATAGTTTTGATGATAGACACGGTGTGACTTGGTTTGATCCATATCCAAAACCTTCATATCTTTTTGCTTTAGTAGCTGGAGATTTAGGTTCTATAAGTGATAGTTTTACCACTATGAGTTCTAAAAATGTAGAGTTAAACATATATTGTGATAAGGGTAATGAAGCTAAGTGTACACATGCTATGAAATCATTAAAAGAGGCTTTTGCTTGGGATGAGGAAAAATATGGTAGAGAGTATGATCTTGAGATTTATAATATAGTTGCAGTTGATAGTTTTAATATGGGAGCAATGGAGAATAAGGGGTTAAATATTTTTAACTCCCATTATGTGTTAGCAAACAAAGAGGTGGCAACTGATAATGATTTTATGGGGATACAAAGTGTAATAGCCCATGAATATTTTCACAACTGGACAGGTAATCGTATAACTTGTCGTGATTGGTTTCAGCTTACTTTGAAAGAGGGTTTAACTGTTTTTCGTGATCAATGTTTTAGTGGAGATTTAAATTCCAAAGAAGTACAACGCATAAATGATGTAAAAGCACTTCGTGAGAGACAGTTTGTAGAGGATGCTTCTCCAACCTCGCATCCAATACAACCAGAATCATATATCTCTATGAATAATTTTTATACAGCAACTGTTTATGAAAAAGGTGCAGAGGTTATAAGAATGATATATACTCTTTTGGGTGAGCAAAACTTTAGAAAAGCAACTGATTTGTATTTTGAAACATTTGATGGACAGGCTGTGACAATTAATGATTTTTTATGGGCTATGAGTGAAGCGAGTGGGATTGACTTAACCCAATTTGAGAGATGGTACCACCAAAATACCACACCAAGACTTAAAGTGAAAGAAAAATTTCATAATGGAGTATACAAACTTATATTAACTCAAAAAATTGCACATGCCATGGATGGTAGCGAACAAAAACCATATTTTTATCCTTTAAAGATTGGTTTAATCGGAATTGATGGTAAAGAGATATTGGAAAAAGTGTTAATAATATCTAAAGATATGGAGGAATTTGTTTTTGATAAGTTAACATCAAAACCATATCTATCTATAAATAGAGATTTTTCAGCACCTATAATTATAGAACAGGATGTAGTAGAATCTGCATTTTTGATGAAACATGATACAAATAGTTTTACTCGTTATGAGGCGACACAAAACTTTGCCATTGAGACTTTAGAAGAGATGATGGCATGTGGAAATATTGATGAAGAGTTTGTAGAAGCTTACGGTTATCTTTTAGGATTGGATGTGGAACTTTCATATAAAGCTCAACTTTTAGAACTACCGTCTATTTCAACTCTTATGCAAAGACAAGATGAAGTTGATTTTGAACTTATCTATTTGGCTAAAGAACGATTACAAAAAAAGTTAGCTACTGAGTATAAAGATAAATTACTTGAGTTATATCATAGTTTTCACATGCCAAAAGATGATAGTCTTGACGCACAAAGTATGGCTAAAAGAGCTATGAAAAATCGTTGTTTAAAACTTCTTTCATCTCTTGAGAGTGAAGATGTGATTTTATTGGCAAAAGAGCAATATATAAACTCTTTAACCATGACAGATAAAATTGTATCTCTTGATATTTTAGAAAATATATCTAAAGATGAAGCAAAAGTTACTTTAGAAGATTTCTATGAAAAATACAAAAATGATACACTAGTTATGAATAAGTATTTTGCAATTTTAGCATCATCTTTGAGAGAAGGAACTCTACAAAGAGTAAAAAAACTTCAAAGTGATGAAGCATATGATGATAAAGTTCCAAATCTTGTTCGTTCACTTATTGGTTCATTTAGTAGAAACTATAAATATTTTCATGCAAAAGATGGAAGTGGTTATAAATTTGTCGTAGATAAGATTTTAGAGATAGATAAAATCAATGCACAAATGGCTTCAAGTTTAGCTGGAGCTTTTAAAATCTATGAAAAAATGAACCCAGTAAATAAAAATCTTATGGAGATAGAATTAAAGCGTATAGTTTCTACCCACTCCCTTAGTAAAAATACTTATGAGATAGTTCATAAAATTTTATAAGTCTTACATTAACCTTCTATATAGTATCCGATGCCGGAGGCGTTTTTAATTATATCTGTTGCTAATTTATTCCTAAGCCTCCAAACTAAGGTTCTAACGCTGTTTTCCGTAGCTCCGTGTTTATTCCAAACATAGTTTATAGCCTGTTCAAAACTAACAACATGGTCGAGTTGAGCTACCAAAAGTTTTAAAAAAGCATTCTCTTTTTTTGTAAGCTTAATTTTTTTGTTGTTGTAAAATGTTTCACTTATATTGATATTTATATGATAACCATCTCCAAATTTAACGATCGGTTCATCTGTTGTTCTTTTAGTTTGAAGTAGTTTTTCTAAGTTTAATTTATCAAGTTCTTGAGAATGAGTAGCTTCTTGTTGCTTATTTTGAGATTGATGTTTAAAAATTGCTATTTGTATAGTTGCATGTAAAGAAGATATATCAAATGGTTTTATCATATAACCATATGGTTCAGTTTTTTTTGCCTGAGTAATTATGTTATCATCACTATATGAAGTTAGATATATAAAAGGGATGTTATGTCTTCGTTTTATAAGTTTTGCGAGTTCTATTCCGTCGTTACTCTCTTTTAAAGATATATCTATAAGTGCTATCTCTGGTTTTAATGAAGCTATTTTAACCCTAGCTTGGGTTATGTCATCACATATTGCAACTATTTTGTATCCTTGCTTTTTAAGGGATATGTTGAGATTTAATGCTGTTAGTTCATCATTTTCAACTATAATAACAGTGTTTTTTTGCATATAATTTCCATCTTGAAATATAATTATTTTGTAATATTTGTGATATAAATGTAGTATTATAATATAACTTTTTATTATTTACAACAGATGAATATCATTTCTTGATGATATGTTACAAAAGTACACTAAAATTGGTTTTTTAGATATATTGTAGTAGAATTTCCACTTGGGAGTTAGGATAAATGTCATATTATATATATATTTTAGAGTGCAATGATAAAACTTTATATACAGGTATTACAAAAGATTTGAAAAGACGCCTTGATGAACATAATTTATCAGATAAAGGTGCAAAATATACAAAAGTCAGAAGACCAGTTAAACTAGTATATAGCGAAAAATCTACAAATAGAAGTGAGGCAAGTAAAAGAGAATATGCTATAAAAAGATTTTCAAGAGAGAGGAAATTGGAACTTATAAAGAAAAATAGGGACACACTGTTTTTCTAGCACTCAAAAAAATATCAATGTTGTTTAATATTAATTTACCTATAATACTGTTATTAAAAATAAGGATTGTAAAATGGAGAAAGTTAGTTGTGATGTTTTAGTTATTGGTAGTGGTCCTGCAGGCGGGGTTAGTGCTGTGATTGCAAAAATGAATTATCCTAAAAAAAAGATACTTGTTGTCCGTGAATTTAAAGATCAGCTTGTTCCATGTGCTATTCCTTATGTTTTTGGGCAAACGCTTGGGCGTAGTGAGAAAAATATTGCTTCTTCTAAAGGGGTTGAGGATATGGGAATATCCTCGTTGTTAGGTGAAGTGAGAGATGTTGATTTTGAAGGTAAAATTGCTTTTACAAGTAAAGAGGCTATTCACTTTGACAAACTTGTTTTTGCCACTGGTTCTAAACCTTTTGTTCATGACTCTTTACGACATGCTTTAAGTCTTGAGGGTGTTTTTACT
>Ga0256842_1001020_pt1 | contig 23721 bp, 30 predicted proteins | sample 4559240metaG_FD_185973 | JGI IMG/M metagenome (GOLD analysis project Ga0256842, IMG submission 185973) | Hydrothermal vent microbial communities from Guaymas Basin, Mexico - 4559-240 | ecosystem: Environmental > Aquatic > Marine > Hydrothermal vents | place: Mexico: Guaymas Basin | collected... | reverse complement strand
TAGAACCCAAAAAGATATAAAAACGATTTTTCTATTGACAAATACTAAAAAATATAATATAATGCCAAATAAGAAAAAACAAGGCAATAAAAATGAAAGAGAAAAATATAGTAAATCCAATAGTTATTCACCCTCATCTATTACAAAAGTTTATGAAACAAGGTAAACACTACTCAAACCTATTAGCCTTATATAGCTTTTATCTCTATCACGCTCAACTTCAAAAGACAAATAAACCTTTAGCTACAGATGAGTTTGTTAAAAATGGTCTTAATTGGGCATTAGATAGAGTTAAAAAGACCAAAAAAATACTAAAAGAGCTTAAAGTTATTGAGGTGGTACAACATAAAAAATATTACTATATTCACCTTTTTTTTATATATACCAAGAAGAAAATAGCTGATTTTTTTCAAAAAGATAATTCTACTCCTCCTACTAAGGAGAAACAGGTCGAGATTAAAAAAGAAGAGAAAATTGAGCCTAAAAAAGTGGAAAAGAGTCCATTTGAAAAAGAGCTAATTAAAAATAGTATTAACTCTACAAAAATAAAAACTATTAGAGAGACTATTTTATCTATTAAAGGGATAGAAGATTATAGATTTAATTCTCTACTATTTGGTAAATGGATAGTATATTGTGAAAAAAACTCTATTAGATATAGTAAAAATAACTTAAAACATTGGTTAGATAGATTAGATAAAAGAGTAACTATAGAGCAAAAAGAGGCAGTAAAAACCTCCATTAGTAGAGGGTGGAAGAATATATATCTTAAAGATAAAAAAGAGTCCAAATATTATAAATTTTTAGGTAAAAGCATATTTTTAAATAATAAACTCTTTAGTGAACTTCAAGATATTGATATAATGAATAATAAGTTTATTTATAGGTTTAAAAATATTACTATTAAAATGGATTTAGATATAGAGACTCTATTTAACAAATATGAATATATCAATAATAGTATGGCTTTAAATGTAAAAAATAAGATTATGGGGGTTATTAAGAGGTTTTAAACTTATAACCAAATAGAAAAAATAGCTCCATCTTTTCCATTGTTAACTTTTAGTTTTCCCATGCCTTTTTTTTCTATAATGAGTTTAGATATATAAAGCCCTAAACCACTTCCACCTTTATCTAGTTTGGTGCTAAAGTATATATCAAAGATTTTATCTATATACTCTTTGTCTATACCTCCACCATTATCTTTTATATATATTATTGTGCTTTTATCTAGCTTTTTTATCTCTATTACTATTTTTGGAAATTTTATCTCTCTCTCTACTAATATATCTTTTGCATTATCTAGTAGGTTTAGTATAACTTGTGAAAATTCGCTTGGATAACCATACTCCTCTATAGGCTCTTTTGGTGAGATGATTTCTAGTTTTATATTATGGTAAATTAGTGTTGCTTGAATAATATTTATGGCACTTTGAATATATTTAATTACATCAAAATACTCTCTATCTTGATTTGGCATAAAGAAGTTACGAAAATCATCAATAGTTCTTGACATATATTTTATTAGCTCATTTCCCTCTTTTATTTTATATTTAAAGTAGTCTCTATCTAACTCATTAAACTCATAAGAGGCATCAAGGTTCATAAATATTCCTCCTAATTGCCCTAAAGGTTGCCTCCATTGATGGGCAATATGTCCTATCATCTCACCCATAGTAGCAAGTTTAGACTGTTGCATAAAGATATATTCTCTCTCCAACCTTTTTGCTATCTGTTTATCTACCTCATATTGGAGTTCTACCTTATAAATATCTTCTCCCATATAATCAAATAGTCTCTCTTGAAGTACAATCCCTGCAAAATTACTATTTTTATCTATTAAAACAATTCTTCTAATATTATGTTCACCCAATAGTTTAATAGCCAACTCAATAGAGCTATCTTGACATATAGATATAGGGTTTTTCGTAGCATAATCACAAGCTCTATTATTTAAATCTAACTTCTCACCTAAAGCATTAATAATATCACTTTGGGTTAAAATGGCGATTGGGTATCTATCTTTAAGTATTACAACAGAGCCATTAGAGTTTAAATTCATTTTATCAATAGCTTTTTTTAGTGTTGCTTTATAATCTATATAGAAGTTTTTATAGTTACTAATTGCTTTTAGTCTCATCTTTTACCTCAAATTTATATCCAACCCCTGTTATATTTTTAAAACAGTTTTTACCTATTTTTTTACGAATATTTCTTATTTGACTTCTAATTGCATCTCGTGTCATTACTCCATCACTCCATATACTATCTTCTAACATATCATATCTAATAACCTCTTTCTCTCTCTCTATAAAAAACTCTAAAATCTCTGCCTCTTTTCTTCTTAAGAGTTGAACCTTTTTATCTTTAATAATAGATGTTGTTCTTTTATCGTAACTATACCCCTCACCTAAATAAAATAGTGTCTCTTTTTCAAGTATATCTAAACATCTCTCTAGTGCTAAAAATAGCTCCTCATTTGTTACAGGCTTTACAAGGTATCTTGTAATATCAAGCTCAATCGCCTTTAACATAAACTCTGTATTTGTATAGGCTGTTGAGATAAGTATTCTTACTTTACTATCTATCTCTCTTATCAAAGTAGCAAACTCAATTCCATTTTTATCTGGTAGATTAATATCCAATATAATTATATCTGGTTTATATTTTTTATAGAGTTTTAAACCCTGTGTGCTACTGCTACAAGCATATATTTTTTTAGTATAGTGGTTTAAAAATTCTCTAATATATTCTCTAATTTTATTATCATCTTCTATATAAAGTATTGTATATTGGTTCATTCTTTTTATAAATTTCTGGTGGTTCATAAACTTCACCTTCTTTTTTGTTCTATTTTAACATATCTTGCATTGTAATCTGAAATATTTTTTGTATAATATAGAATGCAAGAAGCAAAAGAACTATTTAAAAAACTAAAAATCATCTCACTGTTAGATTTAGCACTGCTTACTCCATCTAGCTATAAAAATAGTAATCTATCCACAGAACTAACTGTAGGAGAGGTTCAAACATTTGAAGCTGTGGTTGGAGAGGTACAGGCGTTTAGTGGTAAACTTAGAGTTGTGTTTGATTTACCTAAACTAAATAGAGAACTTACCTCAATCTTTTTTAGAGTAACACCTTATCATCGTGATACCTTTAAAGTGGGAAGTTATCACTATATTCAAGGAAGAGTAAGCACCTTTAGGGGTGAAATTCAGATGTCTCAACCTAAATCTATTAAGAGAGTTGGAGAGATTATTCCTAAATATTCTACACCATTAAGAGATGATTTAATAAAAAATTTAATAGAGTATTATATTACAGAAGAGAACTTATATAGAGAGGGGTTAAATAATAGAGAGGTGTCTGCTATAATAAAACTCCACTACCCTAAAAAGATAGATGATATAGAAAATATAGATATAGAGGCTTTAAAGTTTATAGAGGCATATAATCATATAAAAAAACTTAAAGGAAAAAGGGTTGATTTCCCTGCTTTGGAGTCCTTAAATGGAGATATAGATGAGTTCGTATCAAATCTTCCATTTATTTTAACTAGGCAACAGCAAAAAGTTATAGAAGAGGTTAGAAAAGATTTAAAGGAGACTAAAAAAGCTACTAAGAGACTTATTATTGGTGATGTTGGTTCTGGAAAAACTATGATAATCTTAGCTAGTGCAGTTATGGCTTACCCTAAAAAATCAATTCTTATGGCTCCTACTTCACTTTTGGCTATGCAGATATATGAAGAGGCTATTAAATTTTTACCTAAAAATATTGGTGTAGCTTTAGTTAAACAGAGAGATAGTATAGGTGACTATTTGAGTGCTGATTTTATTGTAGGGACTCATGCAATTTTATATAAAGATGATATGCCACAAGCCCCATTAATTATGGTTGATGAGCAACATAGGTTTGGAACAAAACAGAGAGCTTCATTAGAGCAGATGATGGCGAGTAATAAAAGAAAACCTCACTTTTTACAATTTTCAGCCACTCCAATTCCTAGAACACAAGCTATGATGGAGAGTGAACTTATTGATGTAAGTCTTATTACTACTACTCCATTTAAAAAAGATATTACAACAGAGGTTATTGGAAAAGAGGACTTTTCAAGACTATATAAGGAGATACATAAAGAGATACTAAAAAATAATCAAGTCCTAATAGTCTATCCATTAGTTGAAGAGAGTACCAATATACCATATCAATCAATAGATGAGGGTAGGGGATTTTGGGAGAGTAGATTTAAAAATGTATTTGTAACTCACGGAAAAGATAAGAAAAAAGAGGAGGTTTTAATAGAGTTTAGAGAAAAAGGGGATATTCTTTTAGCTACTACTGTAGTAGAGGTTGGAATATCTCTACCAAGACTTACTCTAATAGTTATAGTAGGGGCTGAAAGGTTAGGACTTGCCACACTTCATCAACTAAGAGGAAGAGTTGGACGACTTGGACTAAAAAGCTGGTGTTATCTATTTACAAATGATAAAAAGAATGGAAGATTAAAAGCTTTTACAAAAACCATAAGCGGATTTGAGATAGCAAGACTAGATTTAAAATTTAGAAAAAGTGGTGATATTTTAGATGGAACAATTCAGAGTGGATTACAATTTAAATGGCTTGATTTAGCAGAAGATGAAAAGATTGTAAGAGTGGCTAAAGAGAGAGTTCATAATCTGTTTTAGCCACCTAAAATAGATGGTGACTAAAAAGAAATACAACTATACTAATTCAATAATTGCCATTGGTGCTGCATCACCTCGACGCATTCTTGTTTTAATAATTCTTGTATATCCACCATTTCTATCTTCATACTCAGGTGCAATCTCTGTTACAAGTTTGTTTGTGCAAACTTTATCTTGTAGTAGTGCAAAAACTGCTCTGTGAGCATTACTATCTCCAACTCTTGCTTTTGTAATAAGTTTTTCAAAATATCTGCTAAGCTCTTTTGCTTTTGGAAGAGTTGTCTCTATTCTTCCACTTTTAATAAGAGCAATAGATAGATTTTTAAGTAGGGCAGCTCTATGAGCAGAAGTTCTACTCAATCGTCGGTATCCGTGCTTATGTCTCATCTGTCTTTTCCTTTATTCTGCTGAGCTTTCTTTTAACTGCTCAATTTTCTTAACAAGAGTAGCTCTTGTACTATCTGGTAATTCAAAATCTTCACCATAACCTAAGTTATCTAAACATTCAGCTATTTCATCTAATGATTTTTTACCAAGATTTTTAATATTTTTTATCTCATTTGCACTCATTAGTACAAGTTCACCAACATACTGTATTCCTGAACGGTCAAGTGAGTTAAATGACCTAGCACTAAGTCCTAATGAGTCTATCTGTTCAAGATATGCTTTAATCTCACTATCATCAGTTGTTCTTTTAACTGGTGTTGCATTTATCTCAACATCTAAAACACCATTAAATACAGATAACTGCTTATACATAGTCTCTAAAGCATTTGTAAACGCATCAACTGGTGAAATTTGACCATCTGTTTCAATATCAAAAATAATCTTCTCATAGTTTGGATTATCTTCAACTAAAACATTTGCTATTTCATAGTTTGCTTTTTTTACAGGAGTAAAGAAGGCATCTAATGCAATAGCATCACTATCAACTTCATCTCTTAAATCTTCACTCTGCACATAACCTAATCCCTCTGCAACTACAACAGTAAAATCAAGTTCTGCATCTTCATTAAGTGTAGCTAAAAAGGCTTCAGGATTTACAACTTCTACTTCATCGGTAATTAAATCTTTAGCTGTAATAGACCTTGAACCTGCAAATTTATAACTTAATTCTGCTTTTTGGACACCCTCTGGAAGCTTAAATCTAATATTTTTAAGATTAATAATAAATACAGCTACATCTTCGTGCATTCCACGAATACTATCAAACTCATGAGCTGCCCCTGCAATCTTAATAGATATAGGAGCATAACCCACAGAAGAGCCCAATATTAGTCTTCTTAATGGGTGAGCTAGAGTAATAGCATAACCACTCTCAAAAGGGTAGGCAATAACTTCACTTCTATTCTCACCAATCTCATTTACCTCTACAATTTCAGGAAGTGATGGTGTTACTTTAATTTTTTTCATTTTTTGCCTTTATTACCGTAGTTTACTACTTAGAGTAAAGTTCAACGATTAGTCTCTCTTCAACAGGAATTGAAATCTCTTCTCTATTTGGAACTCTACTAAAGATACCAAATAGTTTATCTTTTTCAACATCTACCCACTCAACCATACCGGTTTGATTAGTAAGTTCCATAGCTCTTACTATTTGTGGATTTGATTTACTTTTCTCTCTAATCTCAATTTTTTGACCAACTTTTACTCTTACTGATGGAATATCAACTCTTTTACCATCAACTAAGATATGACCGTGGTTTACAAGTTGTCTAGCAAATCTTCTAGTTGTTGCAAATCCCATTCTATAAACTACATTATCAAGTCTTTGTTCAAGTAATTGAATAAGGATTGCCCCTGTATTTCCATCTCTTCTGTTAGCTTCAGCAAATAACGCTCTAAACTGTTTTTCACTTACACCATACATAAATTTAGCTTTTTGCTTCTCTTGAAGTTGAAGACCATATTCACTAATTTTTGTTCTTCTTTGACCATGTTGCCCTGGTGGGTATGGTCTTTTTTCTAAAGCTGATTTTCCTGCTAGTCTTCTCTCACCCTTTAAGCCGAGATCAACACCAAGTCTTCGCTCTAGTTTTTCAACTGGACCTCTATATCTTGCCATTATATTACCTTTAAATTATTCTATTAAATTTAGGAGTTTAATTAAACTCTTCTCTGCTTAGGAGGACGACAACCATTATGAGGAAGTGGAGTAATATCTTTTAACCATGTTACTCTAATACCTTCAGTTGCACCAATTGATTTAACAGCTGTATCTCGTCCAGAACCTGGTCCTTGAACTTTAATACCAACCTCTTTAATACCATGCTCCATCGCTTTTTTCATAGCATCAGCTACTGCTTCAGTTGCTGCAAAAGGAGTTGATTTTTTACTTCCCTTAAATCCTAAAGCTCCAGCAGAACTCCACGCAAGAACATTTCCCATCTCGTCAGTTACTGTAATTACAGTATTGTTAAAGGTAGCTGCTACATATACTACACCTTTAGCAATATTCTTTTTTGCTTTTTTCTTAGCCATTATCCATTACCTTCTTATGCTGCACCAACAGTTTTTCTTTTACCCTTACGAGTTCTAGCGTTTGTTTTAGTCTTTTGACCACGAACAGGAAGTCCTCTTCTGTGTCTTAGTCCTCTGTAAGAGCCTAAATCCATAAGACCTTTAATATCCATTGTAACTTTCTTTCTAAGGTCACCCTCAACCATAAAGTTTTCAGTAATTTCGTTACGAATTAAAGCAGCTTGTGCGTCAGTTAACTCATATACTCTAGTGTTATAATCAACACCTGTTGCATCAAGAATTTTTCTTGAACTATGTAATCCTATACCATAGATGTAAGTAAGTGCATACTCTATTCTTTTTTTCTTAGGTAAATCAACACCTGAAATCCGTGCCATGCTTATCCTTGTCTTTGTTTATGTTTTGGATTTTTGCAGATAACTCTAACGATACCTTTTCGTTTGATTACTTTGCAATCATCACACATTTTTTTTACTGATGGTCTAACCTTCATTGGTTACTCCTAGTGTGGTTTTTAGCACCTAATTTGCGTCTGGTTAACTGATGTTTTAGTTTAAACCAACTCTTATATAATCGGTGCGTGTTATATAAAAATTCTTCACGCAGTACCCTAAAGCTAAATTTAGGTCGCGAATTCTATCCAATTTTATATTAGATACTACTAAAAATTATGTTATAATTAAAGAAAAAAGAAGGATAAGTAATGAGAAATCTACTAATAGTAGCGATTATTTCAATTTTCTTTATGGGTTGTAGTAAAACTATAGAGACTGTAAATATTATAAAAGTTAAACCAAAATTAAAAATTAGCAATATGATTTTAAAAATTCCAATTAATTTTACAGATAAAGGGTATAAAAATTTAGAGACAAAAGTTATTACTAAAAAAGAGGAGTTAGATAAATTTACAAAAGAGATTAAATCTCAAAAAGGGTGGAGTAAGAAAGATAACTTCTTAGATATAATAGAAAAATCAAAAATAGATTTCACTCAAGATAATCTTTTAATCTATACATTTAAAGAGAGTAATTATAAAACAGTAACAGCTGTTGATGTACCAATATCAGAAAATGGAAATATAGTAGTAAAAATTGGAGTAGAAGATATAAAAGGTAAAAAACCTAAAAAAGAGAAAATAATAAATTATGCTCTAATTTATAAAGTAAAAAAGAGTGCAAAAGCTATTATTTTTGATAATGGAGAGGAGAAGATTACTATTAATAATAAAGAGATACAGGGAACAAATAAAAATACATTATAATATATTAAGAGAAAATAGTATAAAATATGTATAAAAATGGATTTACTCCATTTTTATAAAGGATACTAAATGATAAAAAAGTATAAATATTCACTATTGACAGTAGTTATTTTAACTTCAACAGCTTTTGCAGATGATATTCAAAATTTGGATATGACCGATTATAAAATTACAGATACATTTTTTGATGAGGCTTATTTAAATGGACAATTCTCATTAACTTCATCATCAGATAGTGGGAAAGACACTAGTTATGATGGTAAGTTAAATGGTTATTATAAATTAAGAAATATGACACTAGATTATGCACAAGATTTTAGACTTGATGGTAATTATGATATATCTAAAAGTGATAATAAAGATGAAGATTCTCAAGACTCTTATAATGGTTTAATGACAGGTCATGTAGATAAATATTTAATAAATGTTGATAAAAATCTTTTAGTTTATGGTAGTGGAACTTTTGGTTATAGAAAGCAGTTAGGTGCAGACAGTGCAGATGACCCATATTTTCAGGCTGGAGCTGGAGCTGGATATGGTCGAATTTATGATGCTACACCTTATGCTAAATCTATTAGAATATTAAGTGATTTAAAAGAGAGAAATATTATAGATGGAGAGATTACGAAATCTATAGCACTACAATTAGCTGATATTATCTCAAAAGAGAGTGAATATATTTCTAAGTACTCAGCAAGAGAGTATAAAAAATATTGGTTTAACGATATGAGTAAGCTATTTAAAAGTAGTGGTTTAACTAAAGAGGAACTTAATAGTTTTGGTATTATTAGAATAGAGGAGATTTTAGTTGATGAAAATATTTTCCCTCGTTATCATGGTTGGATTGTTCGTGGAGGTGTAGGAAAGATTTTTTCAAACTATGATAACCATGATGAAGACCCAACTTTAGATGTAGAGTTTGAGTATGGTAATCCTATTGGTTTAAAAAGTCAATTTTTTGAAAGAGCAAAATATTCAACTATATTAAATGGTGATACAGGTCATAAATTTACAAATACAATAACATACTCTTATGAGTTAAGTGATAGAGTTGATTGGGAAAATAGTTGGATTTTTGACTATTATAAACCGACAGATAGCGACTTAGAAGATACTACAACCAATACATTATCTAGTACATTTGCTTACTATATAGCAAATAGACTTAGTTTAGATACAACTCTAAGTTTTAAAAGTGTTGATGATGGTATTGACGATAATGGTAATGATGATGTAGAGACTAAACTATTTGTAGGTGTTAGATATAGATTAAAATAGTAAAAAATACATTAGTTATTAAATTTTTGTTATAATTCTCAAAAAGAGAAAGAGCATCAATGAAATTTATTACAGAGAATAAAGAGAGATGGATTACAGGACTGCTACTATTAGCTGTAGTAGTTGCTGTTGGAGTTATTGATAATTATACACTTATGTGGGCTTTTTTAGGTCTATTCTATTTTGTAGGGTTTAGTGAGGCAATGAAACTCTATGATATTCAAAGAAAAGCACCTTACTATTATGCTACAGCTATATGGGTAGTTGCATACTTTTACCCAAATCCAGACGACCTATTTTTTGTAATAGCAATCTTTTTAGGTGGGAAATTAGCTTATACAAAAAAACATATTAAAAGAAAACTTATACTGCCTTTTTTATATCCTGTAAGTGGTTTCCTTTATATCTTTATGCTCTATAGAGAGTATGGTATAGAGTGGATGTTTTGGTTACTTGTTATTGTAGCTATGAGTGATGTAGGTGCATTTTTTGTTGGAAAAACTATTGGAAAAACGCCGTTCTCTCCAACCTCTCCAAATAAAACTTTAGAAGGTGTAGCAGGAGGTGTCTTTTTTGCTACAATTTTTGGTACTTATTTAGCTTATAGTATGGATTTAGTATCTATATCTGTAGCTATTATTGTTTCGCTACTTACTTCTGTTGCTTCTATATTTGGAGACCTTTTTGAGAGTTATTTAAAAAGAGAAGCAGGAGTTAAAGATAGTGGTACTCTTCTACCAGGTCATGGGGGAGTTTTAGATAGAGTTGATGGGTATCTATTTGGTGCTATTATTATGGTTATTACATTGAGAGCTATATAATATGAAATCTATAGTACTTTTAGGTTCAACTGGTTCTATTGGAGTTAATACTCTTTTAATTGCTAAAAGATACGGTTTTAGAGTGGAAGCAATAGTTGCTGGTAAAAATATAGAGTTATTAAATAGACAAATATCAGAGTTTAATCCTAAATTTGTAGCTATTTCAGATATTAAAGATAGAGATAAAGTAAACCACTCAAATGTGTTTATTGGAGAGAGTGGAATATTAGAACTGCTTGAATTAAGTAAAAGTGAAACAATAGTTAATGCTTTAGTTGGATATGTGGGATTATCTCCTACTTTAAAAGCTATTGAATTGGGAAAAAAAGTAGCACTAGCTAATAAAGAATCTTTAGTTGTTGCAGGTGAGTTTATAGATATAAGTAAAATAGTCCCCATTGATAGTGAACATTTTGGATTATGGTATTTAATGAATAATAGACCAGTCTCTAAATTATATATAACAGCATCTGGTGGAGCATTTAGAGATTGGAAAATAGAAGATATGAAAAACGCCACATTTAAAGAGGCTCTAAATCACCCAAATTGGTCAATGGGAAATAAGATTACTATTGATAGTGCTACTATGACAAATAAACTATTTGAATTACTAGAAGCTAAATGGCTTTTTAATACAACTAATATAGGAGCTTTTATAGAGAAAAAATCAATTATTCACGCTTTAGTAGAGTTTAAAGATGGCTCAACCACAGCCCATTTTGCAGGGGTTGATATGAAACTTCCTATTGCTTTTGCACTAAATAATAGAGTAGAAGATGAAATATTGCCTCCAGTTGATTTACTTAAAATGGGTTCGGTCGAGTTTAAACCAATTACCAAAGAGAGATACCCAACTTGGGAGATAAAAGAACATCTTTTAGCTAATCCTCACTTGGGAGTTGTAGTTAATGCTAGTAATGAAGAGGCTATTAAAAAGTTTGAAAAAGGTGAGTGTAACTTTTTTGAAATGAGTAAAATAGTACTTAAAGCCTATAAAGAGTTTGAAAATATTAGAGCTAAAAATATAGATGATATTATTAGAATAGATAAAGAGGTTAGAAACTCTATATAGATTGTTACTCTATTATACTAAAAACTATAATTAATATAAAAAAAATTTATATTAATATTTCTATTATATCATCTTTGCTAGAATATTTTATAATTAAATTAAGAGAGGAAGTGTGTATGAAAAAAATTTTACTATCGACAAGTGCAATTTTAACATTAAGTATAGCAGGTGGAGACTTAGGAGGAGTTAGTAACTTTGAACAATCAGATACTACTATGTCAGAAATTGAAGCACTAAAAGAGAGAATTAGTATATTAGAAGCTCAAAAGGTAGAGAAAAAAGATATTAAAACAGATGAGAAGGGGTCATCTAAAAAGATTACCGATTTAGAGAAAAAAATTAAACAACTAAATAAAAAACTAAATAAAGTAAGAGCACATGATGCGTTTGATAATATTAAGTTTAGTACAGATTTTAGAACTACAATTGATAATATCAACTACAAATATAATAAATATAGTTATAAAGGTAAAAATTGGTCAGGAACAGAAGAGAGTAATGATGCTCTATTTACAAGTAGATTAATTTTAAATATGAAATCAGCACCTACTGATACGCTATCTTTTCAAGGTCAATTAGCAGCTTACTATATTTGGGGAGCTCATCTATTTGCACATGGAGACCCATCATATAAAAGTTGGGCTGGTTCTTCAAAAGCTTCTGATACACTACTTAGAGTAAGAAGAGCTTATTTTATTTACTCTGATAAAGATTTACCATACTCATTTAGTATTGGTAGAAGACCATCAAGTGATGGTTTTTTAATTAATGGTAGAGAAAATGAAAAAGACCCAGCATCTCCTTTGGCACATATAACTAATATGGAAGTTGATGCTGGTATGATTAAATTAAATAGTGATAAATTAATTGAAGGCTCTTACTTAAAACTTGTTTATGGAAGGTCTCATGCTGGTGGAATGGAGACTCTATATGATGCAAAAGGGTATAAACCTTATGCACAAAAAGATGGTGATGTAAGTGAAAATGTTGATTTCCTTATAGCTTTAGCCTCTTTATATAATAATGGTCAATATAATTTAATGGGACAACATGCTGTAATCTTTAATACAAAAGGTGCAAGAGCTGGAACTCCTATTGGTGCTAAGTTAGCAGATGGAACAGGTACAAATAAATCTCTTGATGCAGGAATGGCACAGCTTAGTGCATTATCATTACAAGTTGATGGTATTGGAGATGAGATTAATGATTTCTTAGATGATACAATCTTTTTTGCTTCAATTGCTCAATCAGTATATCAACCAGATGATGGAAAAGAGCTTTTAGGTTCAACTGGTGATAAAACAGGTAGGTCTTATTGGATAGGTATGACAATTCCTGATATGATTACAAGTGATGGACGATTTGGATTTGAGTATAATCATGGTTCAAAATATTGGACACCAATGACATGGGCAGAAGATAGTGCAATGGGTTCAAAAATAGCAGTAAGGGGAGATGCTTATGAGGCATATTGGAACTTTAATTTAATGGGAGAAAAAAATCTACCTGCTCAAATTAGATATACACACCTCCAACATGATTTTACACCAAATATTAGATGTACAGGTTGGGTAAAACCACAAGATGTTGATATTGAAGCTGATGATATTAGATTTTCTGTAAGTTATAAATATTAATATATGTTTTTAAAAAAAACAATATATAGTATGCTTTTTCTTAGTATACTATATTCAGATAGTAATTTAACTATCTATTTAGATTATAATAAAGCACTAACAGTTGCAAAAGATAAAAATAAATCGATATTTATTCTATTTAGTAAAAAAAATTGTAGATGGTGTAATAAACTAAAAAACAAACTCTCTACAGATACAAATATATCAAAAAGATTAAAAAATGAATTTGTTTTATTATATTTAGATGGTATTAGTAGTATCTTTCCTAAAAGATATAAACCTAAAGGCTACCCTGATGTTTTTCTAATTAGTCCTAAAGAGGAGATATATACAGAAATTATCGGATATCATAAAAATTCAAAAGATTATATTAAATGGTTTAATTATATTAAAATAGAACAAGAAATATAACCTTTTACTTCCTAAGCTCTTAAAAGAATGGCTTATATAGATTAAAATCCTCCAAGAGCCTTTTTAACATTATCATCTGCCATAGAGATATTCCAAGCTGGTTCCCATACAACTTCAACTTCAACTTCTCCTATGCCATCTAATTTCTCAACTGCCTCTTGAACCCATTTTGTAATCATTTGATGAAGTGGACAACCTCTAGTAGATAGAGTCATAATTACTTTTGTATTACATGACTCATCAATTATAGCGTCATATATTAAACCCATCTCCACTAAATTAAATCCAACTTCTGGGTCTATTACTGTAGATATTGCTTCAAATATATTATCTTTTGTTATTTTACACATATTTTTTCCTTATTTTCCATAACTTAACATTTTTGACATCGAGATATATAAAAATATAGCCCCAAATAGCATAAGTGATACTCCTGATTTAAATAGAAAATCATTCTCTACTAAAAGTCCTAATCCACCTAAAATAACTCCTATAGAGGTAAACCAAAACATCATATTAGCCTGTTCTTTTGGATACATCTCATGAAGCATTGGAACTCTCTCTTTTCCTACAAGTGGAGAAAATCTTTCAAACCATACTAAAAATGGAACTATTTTATATAGGTGACCATTTATTAAAAAACCTATAAATCCTAACATAAAGAACCATATAGCACTGTGTAACCAAACTTCACTAATATTAGGAAGAAAAGATATTAAGCCTAAAAGCATAGATAAAATAAGAGAACCAAATCCAAATAACATAGATTTTGCCCAAATATCTAACTCTTTTCTAACTGTTAAAATATAGATTAGATATATTTGATAGATATAAAATCCAACACCTATAAAAGTAGTAATATATCCTAAATATTCAAATATTGATATATTAAAAACTAAACCAATAAAAACAGTAGCAACACCTAATGCAACTAAATTAAATCCTATTTTTATGGGTCTTTCATTAAATCCATGAGCTAAAGAGAACATTGGAATAAGAGTTAAAGATAATCCCATAATAGTTAAAAGTACAAATCCACCCAATACTGCATAAACATGTGCTTTTAGCATACTCTCTACATCTACACTAATAGTTCCACTAAGCCCTAAAGCTATTATAAAACCTGTAATAATTCCTAAAAGTAAAAATGTATTACTAATTGCTACTGTTTTTACAGTAATAGTATTAATTTCTGCTTTTTTAAGTGTAGCAAATGCTTCTGTTGCAAATATCATCATTGAGGTTAAAACTAAAACACCACCATAAGGCAAAACTATAGGCTCAATCCAAAAACCTAAAACCATAATAATAGCACCAATAGCAAGTAGAGGCAATATTACATAATATAGGTCAACAATAGCATGACCCACTTCTAATACTACAGGAATAAGTTGTGCCATAGCTCCAAAGATAATAACCATAACAAAACCGAGTAGAAAGAGGTGTATCCAACCTGCTATTGCCATCTCTTGATATGAAAATGAACTATTAAAAGCCATTAGAGCTACCATAGCTATAAGATAAAAAGAGACCCCTATTTTAAAAAAAGGGGCAATTAGTTTTAGTGGTGGTGCAAAATCTTTAGATATAGCAAACATAAATTATCCGTGACAGCTAGTTTGATTTAAATCAGCCTTTTGGCTATCTTCACCCTTATATGAGAAAATAATTTTAACTCTACCATCATCTAATTTTTCAGTACGATTATTAAAATTTTCACCTATTTTATCTAATAATCCAGCAGGTTTTTTATGGTTTATCATTACCAACTCTTTATTTGGTGCATCAATAAGTTTAAGTCCTGCCATTGCATTTACCATTGGGTCTGGAGGTCCACATTTTGATGTATCAAACTCATAATATTGAGTCTCTCCCATTGTATATGTAAAAAATGGTACAGTTGAACCCATTACCTCAATTTCTTCTTTTTTAATTTCAGACATATTATCTCCTATTTTATTTTTTTATTATTATAATTATTTTTTCTTATAGATAGATTGATTATAATCAAAAAGTAGTAACTACACTATCTATATTTTCAAAAATTCGTTTAACTCTATCTTGCCAAGCTTTTCCAAATGCCTCTTTCTCTTCAGAGGTTGCCACACCTTGCATAATTTTTTGCATAAGAGATTGTTGCTCTGGAAGAGGTGGTATAGTATTTGGATTATAATTAACCTCTACAGACTTATTTGTATCTAATCTTGTAAATTTAACACTAGATTTTATATTTTGACTAAAGAACATTAAATCAGTTCTATTAAAATTTCCACCTATTCCCTTAAATCCAAAATCGGTTGTAGCACCTGTAATATTAGTAATAACCGAAGCAATAACTCCTGCTACTCCATCTGTTTGAGACTCTGAAAACTCTACTTTTATATTGCCTCTTTGTGGCAACTCATCTTTATATAGAGCCTGTAAACCCTTTAGCGTACATAAATATGCACCAGCAACCGTAGGACAACTATGTCCTGCACTCTTTACTACATCTAAATATGTAAACTCTACAATACCATTTTCAAATGTTCCTAAAAAGGCTGATAGTGGGTCTTGTAGTTTTATTGTTTTAATTTTATTAAAAAAATCTGGGTAATTCATATATATCCTTTTTTAAATAGGAGGTATATTATCCTATTTATATTTACTCTTTATTGATTTGTGTCAACATCTACCATTATCAATATAAAAAAGAGCTTTTTTAAGCATACTCTCTTCTCTATCTCCTAATTGGTGTGTTAAGTCATCTACAGCAGAGCAACCATTAGTCACATCTAAACCATTAAAATAGTTATAAAACCCATCTGCATTAGAGATTACAAAATTAACTAAATAAAATATATATTTCCCATCTGTTTTTCCCTCCATTCCCACAGGTTTACCATAAGTTCTATCTCCTACCAATACAATATCACTACCTTTATAGGGCTTAAGAGCATTTATAACTAATTCACTAGCACTAGCAGTAGCTCTTGATGTTAAAAAAATAATTTTATCTAAATCTAATGAGTTATTATCAGTCTCAAAACGACCTACTTCGTTTTTATTTTGAAAATCACTGTTCCATCTTAATGAAAACTGTATCTCTTCATCTCTATCTCTTAAAAGTTTGTCTAATAAAATTGAGGCTGTAATAATTGAACCTCCACTATTATAACGCATATCAATAATAAGATTTTGTATATTTTTAGATTTAAAAAAATCAAAAGCACTCTCTATCTCTTCTGTAGCCTCTGCCGTAAATGAGTCTAATCGTAAATAACCAACTTCTTGACCAATATCCGATAAAACTATAGATGATGAGGTTACTTTAAAAGTATATTCTTGTGAAGTTATATTAATAGTTATATTTTTATCTATAGATGGTCTATATATTAAAAATTGACTATTACTATCTAAATTTTTAGTGGCTTCTAATATATTTTGATAAGTTATATTTTTATTATCAACTTTAAGTAGTAAATCCCCTCTTTTAATACCTGCTTTATTAGCAGGTGAGTCAATACGAACAAATACAATAGTAGAGTTATTATTTTCTAAAGTATAAGAAAATCCAAATCCAGTTGCCTTTTGATTTAAAAAATTATTATTTTGGCTTTTTGTTAAAACCATACTCCATCTATCTTTAGCTTTATATTTTAATCCATCTATCATCTCTTGTGGATTACTATATAAATAGTATGAACTATCTCTTTGAACTTTATCTTTCCAAAAATATTCTGTCTTAAATAGTCTATATAGAAAAAATCTATAATCATCTTTTGAACTATCAATACCACAACCAATATATATAAAAACTATAAACAGTATTAATATATATCTCAAATCTCTCTACCTCTATAAATCTCACTTCTCATTTTCCTAAAATTAACTTTAGAAAAAATCTTATATCTACACCCATAATTAAAAGAGATGCTATTAGCATGTAAAAGTAATCTTGTAGCTTTAGTCGCAATTAATCTATCCTCTTTAGATAAAGTTCCTTCTAAATAACTATTTGCATCTTTAAATGTTGTTCCATATATCGGATCGCCCAAAATACGATGTTTCACATGAAACAGATGTATTCTTATTTGATGTGTTCTTCCTGTTAAAGGATAACACTCAATTAAAGTTGTGTCTAATTTTTCATCATAATATAGTGGAATAAAGTCTGTTTTTGCATATTTTCCATTTTTGGAAATTTCTACTTTATGTTTACTTGCTGAATAATCATCTCTTATCTTAATTGGCTCTTCTACAGAAAAAGATTTATCTACTCTTCCATCTACCCATGCTAAATAACCTTTTTTAATAGTTTTTCTCTCAAAAGAGCCTTTTAAAAATCTCTCTGCATCTTTATCTCTACTAGCTAAAAGTAGCCCTGATGTTTCCATATCTATTCTATGTGTTGCATTAGCATTAGCTCCAGAATGAATTCGTATCTCATCTAATATTGAGTACTCTGTAGCCATACTGTTAGGGTGTACTAATACACCTGATGGTTTATCAAAAACTAAAAATTTATCTGTAATAAAAATAGGCTTTAAACCTCTACTTTTAGGTTCAAAATAAACTATTTCAATATGACCTTCTATAGTAGCACTTTTATCATAAATAGATTTTCCATCTATAAGTATGCGACCTTTTGATATAACTCTTTGTGCCTCTCCTTGCGTAAAATTAAACTCTCGTATAAGAAAAAGAAAAGTCTTAATAGGTTTTTCTATATAGAAAGCTTTTTTAATAAATGGCATTTTTATCTCTTTATTTTTTAATTGATTATATCAAAAAAGGATTAATTTGGAAAGTAGTCTATTTAACCCTATTTACTATCTAACTCATATAGAGTTTTAGGAGTTAAAGAGGAATTTGAAAACTTAAAAAAAGAGCTATTTATTTTTTCTAATATATTAATTTCTTGTTTGCCTTTAATATTATTTAAGTTTATATTCTCTTTTTCTAAAATATCACTTTTAGTTTTATACTCTTTTAATTTTTTTTCTATCTGTTTAAATTGGTCTTTTGATATTTTAAAATAACTTAACTCTTCTGTTTTATTTTTCTTTTTAATAGCCTCTAACTCTTTATCTCTCTCTTTTATTATCTTTTTTAATCTTTTAAATTCATCTAATAGTATACTATCTTTACTTAAATGGCTAAGTTCTTGTTTTAATTTAGATACCTCTATTAAAAGTTTTTTATTTTTAGTTTCTATTTTTTTTATATTTGATATTCTCTTTTTTATATCGTTTAACTTCTCTTCTGCTCTATAAACCTCATCAGCCTTTTTTCGTAAACTATTTGAGGTTTCAAGAAGTTGAGCTTTACATATAATACTATCCATAACTATTTTATCAAGTTTCTCTTTTTTATTAGAACATTCACTCTCTAACTCTTTTAAACAGTTCTCTTTCTCTTTAATATTACTATTTAATAAATCTACTTTCACTTTAAATCTATTTCTTAAAAAAAAGTTTGATATAAATAGACCTATAGCTATGCCTGTGAGAGTAAATAGTGTATAATAGAGTAATAACTTTTCCATAATACAATATATCCTTTATTATATTTAAATATATTATATTATATTTTATTTAAAACAAGATAAAAATAGTTGTTTTTTGTTAAAATTTACTCTGTAGCTATAAAACGATAACCAATTCCTCTTATATTTTCAATATTTGTAGGAAAATATTTTTTTAAAGTAGTAATATATACACGAATAGAACCTAAACTAGCATTTTCATTTACATGCCAAAGTCTATCTTCTATCTCCTCTATAGATACTACCTCTCCTTTGGAAATAATTAATAATAGTAATAACTCTATAGCTTTTGTTGTAACTGATAGAAGTTTTCCTTTAAAATAGAGTTTTTTTGCATTACAATCAATAGTATAACTATTAAACTCTATTATATTACTTCTAATTTGTCGTCGAAGTAGAGCTTTTATTCGCAAATGTAGTTCATCTAGGTCTATAGGTTTTTTCATATAATCATCACAACCTATATTAAAACCCTCTATCATAGAAGATTTATCATCTCTTGATGTTAAAAAGATAGTAGGTGTCATATCTCCACTATCTCTTAATTTTTGAAGAAGAGAAAAACCACTTTCATAAGGAAGATTTACATCAAAAAGATAAAGGTCAAATCTATTTTGATATGTTAATTCTAAAGCACTATATGGGTCAAGGGCTATTTTAATATTATAACCCTCCTCCTCTAAAAAATCTTCTAAAGTCTCATTAAGGAGTCTGTCATCTTCTAAAATAAGTAGTCTATTCATAAGAAAGCCTAATTACATAAGCATTCCACCATTAACTTTTAAAGTCTCACCTGTAATATAAGATGAGTGGTCACTTAAAAGAAATGCTACAGCTTCTGCTACCTCTTTTGGCTCTCCAAATCTTCCAAGAGGAATTTTAGAAGTAAAACTATCTTTTACCTCATCTTTAAGAACTGCTGTCATCTCTGTAGCTATAAAACCAGGGGTGATATTATTAAATCTAATACCTCTTGGTGCTGACTCCATAGCAAAAGATTTAGTCATAGCAATAACACCACCTTTACTTGCAGAGTAGTTAGTCTGTCCTGCATTTCCAGTTTCACCAACAATTGAAGATATATTTACAACAGAACCAAATCTTTTTTTACTCATAACTTTAACAGCCTCTCTACACCCAATAAATGTTGATTTTAAGTTAGCATCAATTACAGACATAAAATCATTCACTTTCATTCTTATTGCTAATTTATCATTTGTAATTCCTGCATTATTAACTAAATAGGATAACTCTCCATCAGTTGAGACTATATGTTTAATAGCACTAACAAAAGCACTCTCATCACTTACATCAAAACCTATAATATCTGCTTCTCCTCCACTTTTTACTATATCTTCTAAAACAGCTGTAGCTTCAGCTTCTCCACTTCTATAGTTTATCCAAACTTTTAATCCAAAATCTGCTAATGTTTTAGCAATTTCTGCTCCTATTCCTCTGCTTGAACCTGTTACTAATACGATTTTACCTGTAAATTTCATTATTGCCCTTTTATATTAAATGTGGTTATTGTAGTCTATTGAGAATTAAACCATTATAAAAAGATAGAAAATAGAAATATTTTTAACCATAAAGTCACTTATAGATAATTTAATAATATTTAATAGTGTTATAAGCGTTCTTAACCTATACTATAGAATTATTTATAATGGAGGAAAACAATGATATTATTAAAATGGAAAGATGAATATTCAATGAATGAAGAGAAAATCGATAAACAACATAAGGGGTTATTTAAACTATCAAATGAGATTTATGATTTAGTTGAAGCTGGAGTTGATGACCATGAACATTTTAGAGAATTATTTTTAGCTTTAAATGATTATGGAATTGAACATTTCCTATATGAAGAGATGTATATGCAAGAGCAGGGTTATCCTAATCTTAAAGAGCATATTAAACAACATAATGAGTTTTCCAATAAAGTTAGAGACCTATGTGTAGGTATAGATAAAGAGACACATATTAAAGATATAGGCGAATTTGTATCCACTTGGTTAGTAGAGCATGTTTTAAATGAAGATATGGAATATAAAGAGTTTATTGAAAACAGAAACAAACATTAAATTTTGCTCGAAATTATCGAGCAAAAAAGGAATGTTTCACTTTATCAAAGAATTCATAATCTTCAGTTTTCATTCTACTTCTAAAGATAATATGATTTAGCTGTTTTAAAATACTCATTTTAGAGTATGGTTCATTATAAAGACCATTAGATATAATTGATATATGAGTATCAATATTATCACAATCTTTCTCCATAATAGTATCTAAAAGCTCTTGTGAATCTTCACTATCACAATCAAAGTTTTGCCCCATAAAACGGCAGAATATAGGCTTTTCTACTACTAAATCTTTATTGTCTAGTTTCATTGCATGACAAAATAGAGTTGCAACAGACTCTTTTAGCATCTTATCCATCTTGACTCCTTCCCTTGAACTATATAGTCATATAATATCAAAATAAACATATAAAAATAATAAAAGTTAGTCAATATCTGGAAAAAGTCTCTTTTTTATCTTTTCAAATATCTTATAATCCTCATCTGATATAGTATCAGAATAAATTATATGATTTAACTGTTGTAAAATGTGCATTTTACTTAGCTTATCATCTTTTAAAGCTTTATTAATAATATCTATATGTTCATCTAAATTATAATCTTCATTCATAGATGCTTTTAAAAAAGCTAAAGCTTCATCTTCATTACAACCAAAATCTTGTCCCATTAGAGAACAAAATAGAGAAGCCTCTTTTTCTATATCTCTCTTATCAACCTTTATTATATGTGCTAAAAGTGTAGCCACTGACCTTTTGATTTTTTTATCCATAATATATTCCTTTATATTTAAATTTTTAAAATTGAAATTATTATCTAATTTTATCCAAATTATTTAGAAAAATATACTATAATAGAAATAAAAAAAACAAAAGGTGTTAATAACTAATATGGACGCAAATAAACAAAAAGCTTTAGATATGGCATTAAAACAGATAGATAAAACATTTGGTAAAGGAACTGTAATTAGATTAGGTGATAAAGATATTGAACCAATAGAGGCAATTAGTACAGGCTCTTTAGGGCTTGATATGGCTTTAGGCATTGGTGGTGTTCCTGTTGGTAGAGTTATTGAAGTTTATGGACCTGAAAGTTCAGGAAAAACAACTCTAGCACTTCAAATTACAGCTTCAGCACAAGCTAAAGATAAAGTTTGTGCATTTATAGATGCAGAACATGCACTAGATGTTCTATATGCTAAAAATTTAGGTGTTGATGTAGAGAACCTTTTAGTATCTCAACCAGATTTTGGAGAACAAGCTTTAGATGTATTAGAGACTTTAGCTAGGTCAGGAGCTGTTGATGTAATAGTAGTTGACTCTGTAGCTGCTCTTACTCCAAAAGCTGAAATAGAGGGTGAAATGGGCGACCAACAGATGGGACTTCAAGCTAGACTTATGAGTAAAGCTCTTAGAAAACTAACAAGTATCTTACATAAAACAGATACAACTGTAATATTTATTAATCAACTTAGACAAAAAATAGGCATGGTAGGATATGGTTCAAATGAGATAACAACTGGTGGAAATGCTCTTAAATTTTACGCATCTGTTAGAATTGATGTAAGAAGAATAGCTACTCTAAAACAGGGAGAGTCACAAATAGGAAATAGAGTAAAAGCAAAAGTTATTAAAAATAAAGTAGCTCCTCCATTTAGACAAGCAGAATTTGATATTATGTTTGGTGAAGGAATTTCAAAGGAGGGTGAGATAGTTGATTATGGAGTTAAACTTGATATTATAGATAAAAGTGGAGCTTGGTTTAGTTATGGAGAGGGAAAACTAGGTCAAGGAAAAGAGAATGTTAAAAAGAGATTTAAAGAAGATACTAAATTAAGAGATGAGATAGAGGCTAAAATAAAAGAGGCTCTAGGAATTACAACTATTTTAACAATGGATAGTAATTCAATAAAAGAGAGTGAAAGTGAATAAATATGAAAAGGGTAGCTTGGATAACAGATAATATTTATCTAAAACATAATACGGGTGGAAATCACCCTGAGTCTGTAGAGAGATTAATTAGTATTAATTTAAAAATTAAAACCATAATAGATAAATTAATAGAGATAAAACCAAGGTTTGCAACAAAAGATGATATAGAGATGGTACATAATAAATCTCTAATCCAAACAGTAAAAGAGAAAAGTAAAAATGAGATACCAATAGATTTAGATACTGTTCTATCAAAAGAGTCTTATAAATCAGCCCTAAAAGCTGTTGGGGCTGGTTTAGAGGCTATTGATGGAATAAAAGAGAGTAGATTTGATAGAGCATTTTGTGCAGTTCGTCCCCCAGGACATCACGCTACACCTACTCAATCTATGGGTTTTTGTCTATTTAACTACACTTTAGACAAAATCACCCCGTCTTTTCATACCCTCCACCTACTATAACATCCCACAATACATTATTCTCATGATTTTGCCGATTCTTTTTATCCACTTTAGGGAAAAACATGCCAATAT
>Ga0256842_1001019_pt1 | contig 23736 bp, 26 predicted proteins | sample 4559240metaG_FD_185973 | JGI IMG/M metagenome (GOLD analysis project Ga0256842, IMG submission 185973) | Hydrothermal vent microbial communities from Guaymas Basin, Mexico - 4559-240 | ecosystem: Environmental > Aquatic > Marine > Hydrothermal vents | place: Mexico: Guaymas Basin | collected... | reverse complement strand
AAAAACCAAAGAAGAAAATAATAAAGAAAATAATAAAGAAAAAAATAAAGAAAAAAATGATTAAAAAGAAGCCAACACCTAAACCTAAACTTAAAAAAATTACAAAACCAAAGAAAGTTATAAAAAAAACAATAAAAAAAATAGTTCCAAAAAATGTAATTAAAAAACAAGCTAAGAAAATAGTAGAAAAAATTAAACCTATAAAAAAAGAGCAACCATTTATTCATAAATCACAAATAAAAAAAGTAAAATCAAATAGCAAAGTAGGAGTATCCAAAAAAGATAATAAACAAAAAGAGTTAAAAAAACAAAAATATTTCACTCTAATAAAACAAACAATAAATCAAAATAAAAAATATCCAAAAAAAGCAGTAAGAAGAGGTATTCAAGGTATTATAAAAGTACAATTTACTGTTTCTAAAGATGGAAAATTACTTAACATAGATATATTAGATGGTAAAAAAATATTTTATAAATCTATAAAAAAAGCTATAAAAAACAGCTTCCCATTAACACCACCTAAAAATATTTTTATTAAATCATTTAAACTTACTTTAAAAATTATATATAAATTACGATAATATTAATTTTTATTAAACAAACCAAACCAATAAGATTAAACCAAAAATAATTCTATAAATTCCAAACGACACAAATGTAAATTTTTCTAGAAATTTTAAAAATAATTTTATTGTAAGATATGCTACTATAAAAGCTACTATAAATCCTATTAACAATGTAAGAAGATTTATATCTGTAAACTCTTTATAGTGTTTTAAGATATCATACCCTGTTGTTGCACACATAACAGGAAATGCTAAAAGAAAAGAAAACTCTGCACTAGCTTTTCTACTTAAGCCTACAAACATAGCTCCTAGTATTGTACTTCCTGCACGACTAGTTCCTGGAATTAAAGCAAAAATTTGGGCAAAACCTATAAGTAAAGCTTGTTTATAAGATATTTTTTCTATATCTTCTATATATGATTTCTCTTTTTTATAAAACTTTTCTGCTAATAAAAAAACTATACCACCTATTATAAACATAGTAGCTACTATTTGTATGGAAAAAAGTTCTTTAATTTGATGAGAAAATAAAAAACCAACAGCACCTATTGGAATAAAAGCTAAAATTAATTTTTTCCATAATTCTATTTTTTTAAAACTAAATTTCTCTTTATAGTTTAATATTACAGCTAAAATTGCAGCAAATTGAATAATAACCTCAAATGCCTTATTTACACTATTTTGTTCTAAACCTAAAAATTGACTAGCAACTATAAGATGTCCTGTTGAACTTACAGGTAAAAACTCTGTAAATCCCTCAATAATACCTAAAATAATCGATTGAGATATATCCATTTTTTAGCTTGATTTTACAATAGAAGCAAATTTTTTAAATATATATTTACTCTCATGAGGACCAGGAGATGCTTCTGGATGATGCTGTACTGAAAATATCTCTTTATTGTTATATTGTACGCCCTCTATTGTATTATCAAATAAATTTTTATGTGTAACTGTAGCTATTTTTTCTATATCATCAGGTACATTATAGTTATGATTTTGAGCTGTTATCTCTACAATTTTTTCTTCATTTGCTACAGGATGGTTACCACCGTGTTGCCCAAATGGAAGTTTAAAAGTATCATATCCATGAGCTATACTTAACATTTGATGACCTAAACAAATAGCAAAAATAGGAATATCTTTTTTTATTAGTTTCTCCACTTGCTCTTTTTCTGCAGTTAATGTAAGAGGATCTCCTGGACCATTACTTAAAAAAACTCCACCTATTTCACCTTTATCAAATCTAGCTATTAGATCATCTGCTTTAAAACTACTAGGTATAACCTCAACCTCAAGTCCAGCATCTACTAGTTCATTTAAAATATTTCTTTTTACACCAAAATCAACAACAACGATTTTTTTATCGCTTAACATACCTTTTTTATATGATAGGGTTTCCATATCCCAAGCACCATATTTATGAATATATGACTCTTTTGTAGATACTTGTTCTATATAATTTATCTGTTCAATTCTAGGAGTTTCTTCTAAAACTTTTTTTAATTCATCTTTTGCTGATATTTGAGTTGAAGCTATCATCATCATAGCACCTTCATCTCTTATCATTTTTGTTAAATATCTAGTATCTATATCACAAATACCTAAAGTATCATTCTCTTTTAACAATTCGCTTAAACTTTTTTGAGCTCTAAAATTAGAGTAAGTTTCATTATAATTTCTTACAAATACACCTTTACACCATGCTTTATTACTCTCATTATCATCATCATTTACACCAACATTTCCTATTTCTGGTGCTGTAAAAGTAATAAACTGACCAGCATAAGATGGATCAGTGATAATCTCTTGGTAACCACTCATAGATGTATTAAACACTATTTCACCTACATTAGTACCACTTGCACCAAAAGATTTAGCTTCAAGATATGTACCATTTTCTAAATATATATAAATTTTTTCCATTATAAAAGTCCCCTTTTTATCAACTCTTCTTCATAAAGTCTATTAAAAATAATATCATACTCTTCAGTTCCAGGTATTAGTTTTCTTTTATAGTTTTTAATCTTCTCGTATGCTATAGAATCAGCATCATCATACCCTTTAATATATTCATTAATTGAAGCAGCTATCAGATTTTTTACTTGATTGTCATTTACAGTAAAATGTATATAATCCTCTTCATATAAAAAGTCCATCATCTTATGGGCGATATTTGAAAATCTATCTTCAAAATTAAGATTTACACCATATTCATTTGCAAGTCTTTTTTTTGTCATCCAAAAAAGTTGTCTATAATCTGCTTTATAGAACTCAATCTCTTCCTCTTGACTTTCTAATATCTCATCAACTGCATCATCAAGATCTATCTCTTTTTGAATATCTTCATTTAGTATATCTTCACACACTTGAGTTATATGAGATTTTTCCTTTCGTATCTCTATAAAATCTGCATTTATTAGATCTTTTGTAATCTTTCTTGCTATAAAGTTACTATGTTGTTTTTTTAGTTTCATATAATATATCCCTTTTATCTTATAATAGTATCATTACGATCTGGTGATGTTGAGATAATTCCCACTTTTGTTTTTGTTAACTCTTCAATTCGTTTTATATAATCTTTTGCAGTTTGAGGAAGTTGATCAAATTCTCTACACCCAACTACACTATCCCAACCATCTAACTCTTCATAAATAGGTTTTATATTATCCATATTTGATGGTAGATAATCTATCTTTTGCCCATCTAGTTCATAAGCTATACATACTTTTATTTTTTTAAATCCATCTAAAACATCTAGTTTCATTAAAGATAATTGATCACAACCGTTAAGTCTACTTGCATATTTTACAGCAACTGCATCAAACCAACCACATCTTCTTTTTCTTCCTGTTGTTGTTCCAAACTCTTTTCCAACTGTTGCCATAGTATCGCCATCTTTTGTAAAATCTTCGCTAGGAAATGGACCATTACCTACTCTTGTACAATATGCTTTTACAATACCTGTTATTTTTCCTATATCTTTTGGATTTAGACCAAGTCCAGTACAAGCTCCAGCACTAACTGTTGAACTTGATGTTACAAATGGATATGTACCATGATCAATATCTAGCATAGTTCCTTGTGCACCTTCTAATAATACTCGTTTATTATCTTCTAGTGCATCCCATACCATATTTGTAGTATTTACAACATATGAAGCTAAAATTTTACTATATTCAAAAATCTCATCTTTTAACTCTTTTTCATTTGGTAAAGTTATATCTAAAGCATCAAAGATAACTCTGTTTTCATTGAAATAATCCAATATATTTATAACTAATTTTTCTGGATCTTTTAACTCTATTGCTCTATGCCCTACTCTATTTATCTTATCTGCATAAGCAGGACCTATCCCTTTACCTGTAGTACCTATTGCATTATTACCTTTTAGTTTTTCTTTTGCCATATCTACTAAACTATGATAAGGAAGATTTAAGTGCGCTTTATCTGATATAAATAATCTATTTTCAAGATTTTCAAACTGTTTCATCTCTTCTATAATAGATGCTGGATTTACTACTACTCCGTTTCCTATTATATTTACAGCATTTGAATTTAATATACCTGAAGGTACTAAATGTAGTGCATATTTTACACCATCTACCCAAATAGTATGTCCAGCATTATGTCCACCTTGACTTCTACATACCATATCATACTCTTGTGCTAATTTATCTACAATTTTACCTTTACCTTCATCGCCCCACTGAATTCCTACTATTACATCTGCTTTACTCATATTTTTACCCTTGTACTTTTAATAATTGATCTGTATATATTGCAAATCCTAATGATTTTATACCATTGCTTTTATATCCGCCACCTTTTGCTATTGTAATGTTCTTTTCTATTACTTTATAATATACATCATCATAATATTTCATAGCATCATAATATATAGGTGATAATGTGATATTCGAATAATCTATGTTTTTAGATATATCTAAAAGTTTTTTTATCTCTGGTTTTAATATATCTGGTAATCCATCATATATATCTTCTAAATCTTTTATAGTAACTACACTTATTAGATTATTTAACCAAGAAAATTCAAGATCACTTAAAGCTCCTATTTCACCATCTTTAAAAAGTTCTATATCTATATCCCATTGTTTTGATATAATTTTTGGAATATTTATATTTGCTATTTGTATAGTTGGTTTTGAATTTAATCTATCTAAAAGCTTACAATTTAAAGTAATAAGATCACTAAAATTATCATAATTTATCCACTCTAAGCCTATTTGATAAGCCTCATTTGCAGGATACTTAAAAATAGGTTGTATATAAAACCATTTTTTATGTAGAGTTGTTCTACCTAATCTTTTTGTAATAATTCGTACAACATCTAGTGTACTGTCTGCTCTTAAAACCACTTTATTATTTAATTCATCATTTAAAGTAATTAGCTCTTTTTCATCATCAATACTTTGATGTGCCAAATATGATAAAGTAGGCGTTATGATCTCTTCAAAGCCATTTTCATATAAAAAATCACTAGCATTTTTTTCTAAATCTCTTTTTTGTTTTGCTAGTTTGCCAAAATATAGTTTACTACCTGTTGGTATCTCGTGTTCAAATATCATTATCACTCCACACATAAAATCTTTGTATTGTACTAAAAAATTTGTTAAAATTTGGTTAGAGTAATTATAAAGAATAGAAAAGAAAAAAGAAATTTTATATTAAAGTTTCTTTTAATAAAAACTTAAGTATAATTCCAAACTAAATTTTTAACAATAAGGAAACAACAGCTATGGCAAACCATAAATCAGCTGCAAAAAGAGCTAAACAAACTATCGTTAAAACTGAAAGAAATAGATTCTTTAAGGCAAGAATCAAAAATATTACTAAAGCAGTTTTAAGCGCAGTAGCATCTAATGATAAAGATACTGCAACAAAGGCTATGAAGGAAGCAAACAAGTATATTCACCACTGTGTAAGTAAAAATATTCTTAAAAAAGCTGCTGCTGCTAGAAAAGTTAGCAGACTTCAAAACAAAGTAAATGCTCTTTAAGAGTTTTTTACATTTACTAAATTTTTTAGACTAATTTTTTAGTCTAAAATCTTAAAATTACTACAAAACCAAATTAGGTATTTTCATGCTACAAAATAAACTACAACTATTTATAGATAGAGATAAAGAGATAAATCAACTTTTAACATCGCCAGATATTTTAAATGATATTAAAAAAATGACTGAGCTTTCAAAAGAACAATCAAATATAGCTCCAATTGTAAAAGCTGCAAATGAATATAATCAAATTATTAATGATATTTCAGAAAACAAACAACTTTTAGGTGATGAAGAGTTAGGTGACCTTGCAAAAGAGGAACTAAAAGAGTTAGAACCTAGAAAAATAGAGATAGAAGAGGAGATTAAGATTCTTCTACTTCCAAAAGATCCAAATGATGATAAAAATATTTATATAGAACTTCGTGCTGGAACTGGTGGAGATGAAGCTGCTTTATTTGTGGGTGATCTTTTTGGTACTTATATGAGATATGCTGCAAATTGTGGTTGGAAAACTGAAATTATGAATAGCAGTGAATCTGAATCAGGTGGTTATAAAGAGATGGTTTTCCTTGTAAAAGGGGATAGTGTATATTCTAAAATGAAATTTGAATCAGGTGTTCATAGGGTACAAAGAGTTCCTGCAACTGAATCTCAAGGTAGAGTTCATACAAGTGCAATAACAGTTGCAGTTATTCCTGAAGTTGATGATGTGGAGATAGAAATAAGAAGTGAAGATCTAAAAATCGATGTAATGCGTGCTAGTGGTTGTGGTGGTCAGTGTGTAAATACAACTGATAGTGCCGTACGAATTACACATATTCCATCTGGTTTAGTTGTAACAAATCAAGATCAAAAATCTCAACATAAAAATAAAGATAAAGCTATGAAAGTTCTAAAAGCTAGACTTTATGACCTTCAAGAGCAAGAAAGAATGGAAAAAGAGGGAGCCGATAGAAAAGCTCAAGTAGGAAGTGGTGATAGAAGTGCAAGAATTAGAACTTATAATTACCCTCAAGGTAGAATTAGTGATCATAGAATTAATCTTACTCTTTATAGGTTAGATGCTATTATGAATGATGGACTTTTAGATGAAATTATAGATCCTTTAACTGCAGATTATCAATCAAAACTTATGGAACAAAGTGGTGTTTAGTTACAAAATAATTTAATAAAAGTTACATTTTTATATTTGTTTAATAACAACTTAGATAAAATAAAATTATGAATATATTTTTAGTAGAAGATAATGAAGATTTAAATTATTTAATAACTCAAACATTTAAAAATATGAGATACAATATTGTATCTTGTAAAGATGGTCAAGAAGCAATTACTATTCTTGATCAATTTTTCAATCTATATATCATAGATATAAATTTACCAAATATTAATGGTTTAGAACTTATAAAAAAAATAAAACAAACAAATAACAAAGCTAAAATTTTTATTATAAGTGGAGATAGTAATATAGATACTATTGTAAAAGCATATAATTTAGGGTGTGATGATTATATAAAAAAACCATTTGATTTAAGAGAACTTATAGCAAAAATAAATATTTTTTTTAAAGATACTATTACTGATGAGATAGAGTTATGTACAAATTGTATTTTCAATAAAAAAACAAAACTATTATTATATAAAAATGAACTTATAAAACTTACAAAAAAAGAATCTTTACTATTAGAGTTATTGATCTTACATCAAGGTACAATTGTAACATATGATATGATCAAAGAGTTTGTTTGGGCAAATAAAGATACTAGTAAACATATACGACAATTAGTATCAAAACTGAAAAAAAATATACCATGTGAAAATCTTATCCAAACTCACTCCTCTTTAGGCTATTCAATTCAATAATTAATTTTTAAAAAGAATTATTTTACCATACTTATGTTAGAATTACGAAAATAACATTTAATAAATATCAAAAATAAGGAAAAATATGTTTGAAGTGATCATAGGATTAGAGGTTCACGCCCAACTAAATACAAATAGTAAATTATGGTGTAGTTGTGCTACAAGTTTTGGAGAAAAACCAAATACAAATGTATGCCCAACTTGTCTTGGACTTCCAGGTGCATTACCTGTTTTAAATAAAGAAGCTGTATTTAAAGCGATTCAATTAGGAACAGCAATTAATGCAAAAATAAATAAAAAATCAATTTTTAATAGAAAAAATTATTTTTATCCAGATCTTCCAACTGGTTATCAAATATCTCAATTTGAAGTACCTGTTGTAGGTATGGGTGAAATTATAATAGATTTTGATGATGGATCTACAAAAACAATTGGTGTAACAAGAGCTCACTTAGAAAATGATGCAGGTAAGAATTCACATTGTGGAGACCATAGTCAAGTAGATTTAAATCGTGCGGGAACACCACTTCTTGAGATTGTAAGTGAACCAGATATGAGAAGTGCAGATGAAGCTATAAGATACTTGAAAAAACTTCATTCTATAGTAAAATATATAGATATCTCAAATGCAAATATGGCAGAAGGTTCTTTTAGATGTGATGTAAATGTATCTATAAGACCTAAAGGAGATACTAAACTTTACACTAGATGTGAAATAAAAAATATGAATAGCTTTAAATTTATTGAAAAAGCTATAGCATATGAGGTTCAAAGACAAATAGAAGCTTGGGAAGATGGTGTATATGAACAAGAGGTAGTTCAAGAAACTAGACTTTTTGATGTAAATACAGGAGAAACTAGATCTATGAGAGGTAAAGAGGATGCTGCTGATTATAGATATTTTCCAGATCCAGATCTATTACCTTTAATTATTACAGATGAGATGATAGAGAAATATTCTCAAATTCCAGAACTTCCTGATGCAAAAAAAGAGAGATTTGTAAAAGAATTTGGACTTAAAGTTTATGATGCAGGGGTGATTTGTAGTACTGTTGAGATGGCAAACTATTTTGAAGATATGTTAAAAGTTGGTATAAGTGGTAAGATGGCAACAACATGGCTAACTGTTGAGCTTTTAGGAAGATTTAGTGAGGGTATGAATGTAACAACATCTCCTGTAGATGCTACAAAACTAGGAACTATAGTAAAAGCTATAGAAAATGGTACTATTTCAGGAAAAGCTGCTAAAGAGGTGCTTGATTATCTAATGAAAAATGATATACAAGTAGATGAAGCAATAGAAAAATTAGATCTTAAACAAGTAAGTGATGATGGTGCAATTTTAGCAATTATTGATGAGATTTTAGCAAATAATCAAGACAAAGTAGAACAATACAAATCAGGAAAAGATAAATTATTTGGATTTTTTGTAGGACAAACTATGAAAGCTAGTAAAGGAACTGCAAATCCACAAAAAGTAAATGAACTTTTAAAACAAAGGTTAGCATAGTATTATGAGTTCTATTTGTGTTATAGGAGCTGGTAAATGGGGTAGTGCTTTACATTTTGCATTATCTCAAAATCAAATATGTTATATATCAAATAGAACAAAAAAAGATATTCAAAATTTTATATCACTAGAAGATGCTTTAAAGTGCGAATATTTAATTATAGCAATACCATCTCAATTTATAAGAGAATGGTTAGAAAATAATTTTATTTTTAAAAACCAAAAAGTTTTAGTAGCGGCTAAAGGTATAGAAGCATCTAGTGGTGCTTTTTTACAAGAGATATATGAACAATTTATCCCAAAAGAAAATTTAGGCTTTATCTCTGGTCCATCATTTGCAGCAGAAGTTATACAAGCACTTCCTACAGCACTTGTAATAAACTCAATATCTAAACAATTTTACAATAATTTTAGTGGATTTTTTCCACCATTTATTAAAATATATTATAGTGATGATGTAATAGGAGCAGAGATTGCTGGAGCTTACAAAAATGTACTTGCCATTGCAAGTGGTATTTGTAAAGGATTAAATTTAGGGCTAAATGCTCAAGCATCTCTTATATCAAGAGGTTTAGTGGAGATGGAAAGATTTGGAGCTTTTTACAATGCTAAAAAAGATACTTTTTTAGGATTAAGTGGTGCTGGAGATCTTTTTTTAACAGCTTCTAGTGAACTTAGTCGTAATTTTAGAGTAGGATTAGGTCTTGCTCAAAATAAAACTTTAGAAACTATCTTACAAGAGCTAGGTGAAGTAGCAGAGGGTGTTATGACAAGCTATGCTATAGTTAAGTTATCAAATCAGAACAATATATATACCCCAATAGCAAACGAGGTAAAAAAAATTCTTAATGGAAAAGATCCGAAAAGTAGTTTAAAAGATCTTTTAAAAAGTTAATTTTTATAAATATATAATATAATAAAAGAAATAAATTAAAGGAATATCATATGGCAATGTTCGGAAGTATGGCAAAAGTTTTTTCTACTCCAAAGTTTAAAAAAAGAAAATTTGATCCTGAGAAAATGTCTATTGAAGATATTGATCTACCTAGAAGATATAATCTTATAGATAAAGAAGCACTAAGACCTTTAATAAAAGGAGAGATAGATATTTTTAAAGCACTAGATTATAAACATAAACCAGATGATCAATTAAAGTGTTTAGAATATAACTCTTGGCAAATTGGTATATTGCTTAAATTTATAAAAGAGGATATGGTATATTTATATGATGATATTGAAAATATCTTATCTTCAAATGCAGTATATATAACAAAAAAAAATCTACATATAAAAGTTTTTAATATTGTTTATAGATATAATCAAGAGATTGATAAAGATGATCCAAAAGAGATATTAGAAAAAGATATAAGATGGTCTCCTCAAGATGCAGCATATCTTTTAAGATATATTACAACTGAAAATAGAAATATTTCAAGAAAAAAGGGATAAATTGGAACAATACGAATACGATCTTGAAGAAGAATTAGATATAAAAGAACCTTCAAAATATAAAGTTTTACTTTTAAATGATGATTATTCTACTATGGATTTTGTAATAGAGGTACTTATAAAAGTTTTTAGAAAAACATTAGATCAAGCATCTTCTATTATGCTTGAGGTTCATAATAACAAAAAAGCAGTATGTGGAATTTATTCAAAAGAGATAGCCTCTACTAAAGTGATGCAAGTAAAAACAATGGCAAGATCTGCAGGATTTCCACTTAAAGCTATTATGGAAATTGAATGATAAGTGCTCAATTACAAAATATTTTTACAATAGCAATAGAATTTGCAAAAAATAATAACCATGAATATATCACACTAGAACATATTTTTTTAATTCTTTTAGATAATAAAAGGATTATTAATATTTGTCAAGATATACAAATAGATACAAATATACTTCATAAAGAATTAGCTAAATATGTTTTAGAAAATACACCTATTTATCCTTTAGAATTACAAGGAGAGGATCCATTAGAGACTATATCTTTAACACAAACTATTCAAGAGATGGTAACTCATATTCAATACTCATCAAAAGAGCAAGCAGATGTTGAAGATATGTTTATATATATTCTTAAAAATGAAGATGCATATTGTAGCTATTTATTAAAACAACAAGGTTTTATAAAAGTAGATATATTAGAACATATAAGTCATGGAGATGATCAAAATTTAGACAATGATACAAAAAAAGAATCAAAAAAGAAAGAAAGCGTATTATCTCAAAATAGTATAGAGCTAGTTGCCCTAGCAAAAAAAGATCTTATAGATCCTGTAATAAATAGAGAAAAAGAGTTAGAAAGAACTATAGAAATTTTAGCAAGAAGAAAAAAAAACAATCCACTTTTTATTGGAGAAACAGGAGTAGGAAAAACTGCTATTGCCAATGCTTTAGCACTTAAAATAGCTTCTAAAAATGTACCATCTTTTTTAGAAGATGCAAAAATATATTCACTAGATATGGGTTCTATGGTAGCAGGAACAAAATATAGAGGTGATTTTGAAAAAAAATTTAAATCTATTTTAAAAGATATATCAAAAAAGAAAAATGCAATTTTGTTTATAGATGAGATCCATACAGTAGTAGGTGCCGGTAGTGTAGGAAATAGTAGTATGGATGCTTCAAATATACTAAAACCACTTTTAAGTAGTGGTAAATTAAAAGTAATAGGAGCTACAACCTATGAGGAGTACAGAACAAATTTTAGTAAAGATAAAGCTTTTAGTAGAAGATTTGCAAAAGTTGAGATATCTGAGCCATCTATTGAAGATTGTATTACTATTATTGAAGGTTTAAAACCAAAATATGAAGAGTTCCATAATATAAAATATACAAAAGAAGCTTTAGTTTTAGCAGTTGAGTTAAGTAGTAAATTTATAAATGATAGATTTTTACCAGATAGTGCTATAGATATTATTGATGAAGTTGGAGCAAAAGTAAAATTAAATAAAACAGGAAATAATATAAAAGTTACAAAAAAAGATGTAGAAGAAACTGTCGCTCTTGTAGCAAATATTCCTCCAAAAACTGCAACAAAAACAGATCTTGTATTACTTAAAAATCTTCAAAAAAATCTTCAAAAAAGAGTTTTTGGTCAAGATGAAGCGATTAAAACTATAGTTGAAGCGATACAGATAAATAAAAGTGGTATGACTACAGATCATAAGCCAATAGCTAGTTTTCTTTTTACAGGTAGTACAGGTGTTGGTAAAACAGAAGTAGCAAAAGAGTTAGCATCTACTCTTGGGATATATTTTGAAAAATTTGATATGAGTGAATATAGTGAAGCTCATAGTATAAGCAGACTCATAGGTGCTCCTGCTGGATATGTAGGTCATGAAAAAGGTGGACTTTTAACAGAAACTATAAAAAAACATCCACATTGTGTACTTTTATTAGATGAGATAGAAAAAGCACATAGTGATCTTATGAATCTACTTTTACAAGTAATGGACAATGCAACACTTACAGATAACAATGGGGTAAAATCTGATTTTTCAAATGTAATATTAATAATGACATCAAATCTTGGTGCAAAAGAATCAAATATTATGGGATTTGCAAAAGATAATAGCTTAAATGAAGATAAAGCTGTAAAAACCTTTTTTTCACCTGAATTTAGAAATAGACTAGATGAGATTGTAAAATTCAATTCTTTAAAAGAGCATAATCTAATAAAAATAGTTACAAAATTTATATTAGATATTCAAGATCAATTAAGTGATAAAAATATAACTATATCTATAACCCAAAATGCAAAAAAAGAGTTGGCAAAAAAAGGTTATGATAAACTTATGGGAGCTAGACCACTATCTAGAGTAATCTCAAAAGAGATAAAACTTCCTCTAAGTCATGAGGTACTTTTTGGAAAGTTAAAAAATGGTGGTAGTGTAAAAATAGATTTTAAAGATAATAAATTTTTACAACATATAGTATAAATTTTAATTTTTAGTATATTTATTGTATACTAATGTATATTTATAATTTAAAAAAAAAGGATCATTATGGAATGTGAAATGCCACAAATAAATAGCAATAAAGATGAGATAAAAAAAATATTTGATCAAACAAAAACTATAGCAATAATAGGTTGTTCTCCAAAAAAAGAGAAAGATAGCAATAAAGTAGCAGTATATTTACAAAATCAAGGTTTTAGAATAATACCTGTTTATCCAAAAGAGGATATTATTTTAGGTGAAAAAGTATATAGAAGTTTAAGTGATATACCACAAGATATAAAAATAGATATGGTAGATATATTTAGAAAACCAGCAGTTATAGCAGATATTGTAGATGAAGCTATAAATAGAGGCAATGTAGATACTATATGGACTCAACTAGGTTTAGTAAATAATGAAGCTGCAAAAAAAGCAAGAGATGCAAATATGCATGTAGTACAAAGCCATTGTACTAAAGTTGAACATAATTTTTTAAAATCACAATCAATATAACAATTAAAATAATAGGAGAAAAAGATGATAATGAAAGGTAAAAAAGGGGTTATTCTAGGAGTAGCAAATAATAAATCTATTGCTTATGGAATAGCAGCCAAGTGTGCAGAACAAGGAGCAACCATAGCTTTTACATATCTAAACGATAGTTTAAAAAAAAGAGTTGAACCAATAGCACAAAGCTTTGGATTTGACAAATATGTATATCCATGTGATGTAAGCAACCCTGATGAGATCGAAGCTTTAAAAGAATCTTTAGAAAAAGATATGGGAAAAATTGATTTTATAGTACACTCTATAGCTTTTGCACCAAAAGAGGGGTTAAGCGGAAGATTTGTAGATATAAGTAAATCAGCATTTGAAGTAGCTATGAATGTATCAGTTTATAGCTTGATTGAAGTTACTCAAAAATTAAAACCAATTATGAGTGAAAATTGTTCTATTTTAACTTTATCATATTATGGAGGAGTAAAATATATACCAAATTATAACCTTATGGGCGTAGCAAAAGCTGCACTTGAGATGAGTGTAAAATATCTTGCAGAAGACTTAGGAAAAGATGGTATTAGAGTAAATGCAATAAGTGCAGGACCTATTAAGACCCTAGCAGCTGCTGGAATTGGAGAATTTAGATTTATGCTTAAGTGGAATGAAGCACACTCTCCACTTAAAAAGAATGTTACAACAGCAGAGGTTGGAAATAGTGGTATGTATCTTTTAAGTGATTTAAGTTCAGCAGTAACTGGTGAAGTTCACTATGTCGATTGTGGATTTAATATTATGGGTATGCCAGCAACTACTTTTGATGAAGATGGTAAACAAACTATCGCATGGGATGGTGAAAGCCGTTAAGCAAGAGTGAACTGTTTCACTCTTGTAGGCTTGAAACCGAAGCTTTTATGCGAAGGATGAGCATAAGCGAAGGTGGGTTCCTTTTGCTAAAGGCGAATAAAATTAAAAATTAATTAAGGAGAATTATGAATATTGACTTTAAAAACTTAGCACAAAAGTATCAAACTCCATATTATGCATATGATTTTAATCATATTACAAAACAATATAAAGAGTTAAAAGGTGCCTTTAAAGCTAGAAAATCTTTGATCTCTTATGCAATTAAAGCAAATTCAAATTTAAGTGTTGTAAAACATTTAGCAGATCTTGAAAGTGGGGCTGATTGTGTTAGTATTGGAGAGGTTAAACGAGCTTTAAAAGTAGGAATACCTAAATATAAGATTATATTTTCAGGTGTTGGAAAAACTGATGAAGAGATAAAACAAGCTTTAGAGTTTGATATACTTATGATAAATTTAGAAAGTGAAGCAGAACTTCATAGAGTTGAACTTATGGCAAAAGAATTAAATAAAGAAGCTAGAATTAGTATAAGGGTCAATCCGAATGTAGATCCAAAAACTCATCCATATATAAGCACTGGACTTCATGAAAATAAATTTGGAGTAGATATAAATACTGCAAAAAGAATGTACATAAGTGCAAAAAAGAGTGAATTTTTAGATCCTATAGGTATCCATTGTCATATAGGTAGTCAACTAACAGAACTTACTCCTATAAAAGAGGCTGTTATTATTGTAGCAGATTTAGTACGAAATATAAAAGCTGCACTTGATATTGAATTAAAGTTTTTTGATGTAGGAGGAGGACTAGGTATTGTTTATGATAATGAGAAACTAATAGATACTTATGAATATGCTCAAGTTATCTTAGATGCTTTATTTGGTCTTGATGTTACAGTAGTATGTGAACCAGGTAGATTTATAGTTGGAAACAGTGGATATTTTGTAACAAAAGTATTGTATGAAAAAACAAATGGTGATAAAAGATTTGTAATTGTAGATGGTGCTATGAATGATCTACTTAGACCTAGTTTATATAATGCTTATCATAAAATAGAGGTTTTAAATAATAATAGTGAAAAATCAAAATGTAATGTAGTAGGACCAGTTTGTGAAAGTGGTGATTTTTTTGCAAAAAATATAGAGTTACCACTTACACAACATGATGATTTGATGGTTATTCATAGTGCAGGGGCATATGGTTTTACAATGGCTAGTAACTATAATACAAGAGGAAAAGTAGTAGAAATTGCACTTGAAAATGGAGATGATAGGGTTATAAGAGATAGAGAAAGCTTTGAAGATCTTATAGTTTTAGAGGAAAAATATCTATAAACTATGAATACATTAGATAAAATAGTAGTGATCACAGGTGGTGGTACTGGTGGTCACTTAAGTATTGCAAAATCTTTTATAGATGAGTTTTATAAAAGGGATTATAAGATTATATTTATAGGTTCAACAAAAGGGCAAGATAGAGCTTGGTTTGAATCTGAAGAGAAACTTTATAAAAAATATTTTTTTTCTACACAAGGTGTTGTAAATCAAAAATTTTTAGGTAAAATAAAATCTTTATTTTTAATAATAAAAGCTACAATAAATTCTATAATAATTTTAAAAAAATATAAAGTGCAAAAAGTTATAAGTGTAGGTGGTTTTAGTGCAGCTGCTGCTTCTTTTGGAGCCATATTATCAAATACAGATTTTTATATCCATGAACAAAACTCAGTAATGGGAAAATTAAATAAAATAACTTCAAAAAAAGCAAAAGAGGTATTTAGTTCATATTTAACTGCTTCTAAAGTAAAAGATTATCCTATAAAACAGGAATTTTTTAATTTTCAAAGAGTAAGAGAGGAACTAAAAACTATTATATTTTTAGGTGGTAGTCAAGGGGCAACGGCTATAAATGAGTTTGCTATACAAGTAGCTCCTATATTAAAAAAATTAGATATTTCTATTATACATCAATGTGGAAAAAAAGATTATATAAAACTACAAGAACAATATAAAATATTGGATATAGATGTTGATCTATTTGATTTTTCAACTTCATTATTACAAAAGATGACAAAAGCAGATTTTGCAGTAAGTAGATCTGGTGCTAGTACACTTTGGGAACTTACAGCTTTGGGTATTCCTACACTTTTTGTGCCATATCCTTATGCTGCTGCAAATCATCAGTATTATAATGCATTAGTCTTAAAAAAACAAAATCTTTGTTTTATAGTAGATCAAGATAAATTAACTAAAGAGATTTTAGAAAATATTTTAAATAATGTAAATTTAAAATATATAAGTGAAAATCTTATAAAAACTATAGATAAAGATGGTATAAAAAAGATTGTAGATATTATAATTAATTGATATATGGGTGTAAAATTTAAACTAACGAAAAAAGATCTAAAAGGTATTATAAATGTAAAAAAAATAATACCTACTAAAGATGGAATAACAGATACTGTATATATTTTAGATAATAAATATATATTAAAGATTTTTCATAATAGTTCTAAAAAAGATTTAAAAAATGAGATAAAACTTTTAAAACTTTTAAAAAAATATAAAGTATCTAAACCCATATCCAAAAGTTTAACTATTTGCAATAAACCTGCACTATTATATAAAAAATGTATAGGGCAAAGCATAAAGAAGCCTAAAAAAAAAGATATTAAACAAATAGGAAAATTTCTTAAAAAATTTCATAATCTTACTAAAAATAAACTATCAAATAATAAAAAAATATTTAAAAAACAATATCTAAAAAAATTGGTTATAAAAACTAAAAATAAAAGCCTATTAGATAAATATAAAAAAATAGATATAAAACTAAAAAATAATGGTATTATACACGGAGATCTTTTTCCTGATAATAGTATCTTTTATCATGGCAAATTATCTTGTGTTATTGATTTTAATCAAGCTTGCAATGGGGATTTTATATTTGATTTAGCTGTTATTGCTTTTAGTTGGTGCAAAAGCAACAACGATATAAAGATATTATTAAAAAGTTATAATCTAAATATATCATTAAAAAAATTTAAAAAATATATATTTTATGCATCACTATATTATACTACAACTAGATATTTAAGAAAAATTTAAATATTTTGTATTTTTATTAAATCAAACTTTTAGGCATTTATATATACAATACGATAATATTTTATTATAAGAAGGATTATAATGTTTAAAATTATATTAGTAGCTTTTATGCTTCTTGGAAACTCTTTGTTTGCAATTGATGCAACAATGCAAATTATTAAAAAAAAGAGAACTTTACCTATGATATCTGTAAGTATTGATAATACTGTATCCAATAAAGCAATATCAAATAAAGTAGCATCATTAGTACAAAAAGATCTAATAGTAAGTGGACATTTTAATAATAGTGATATAAAGTTTGATAATAATTTTAATGATACAGTAAAATTTAAAACTATAGGATCAAATGGTATAGATCTTTATCTATTATTACAAACAAAAAATAGTCTTCAAAAAGGTATAATAATAAATACAAAATTATATGATATCAATACAAAACAATTGGTATTAAGTAAATCATATTCAACATCAAATAAAACTAGATATCCATTTTTAGCACATAAAATCTCTATTGATATTAATAAGTATTTAAATGCACCTTCAATAAATTGGATGGATAAATTTGTAATTTTTGCAAGATATTCAAAATCAAGAAAAAGTCAAATTGTAATAGCAGATTATACACTTACTTATCAAAAAATTGTTGTAAGTGGTGGACTTAATATTTTTCCAAAATGGGCAAGTAAAAAACAAGAAAATTTTTATTATACAACATATAAATATGGTAAACCTACTTTAATAAAACAAAATCTTTATACAAGAAAAATAGATAAAATACTTTCAAGTGATGGTATGATAGTATGTTCAGATGTAAGTAGCGATGGTAAAAAACTTGTTCTTACAATGGCTCCAAACTCTCAACCAGATATATATATTTACAATACAGAAACAAAATTAAAAAAACGAATTACAAAATATAGAGGTATTGATGTAGGTGGTAGCTTTGTTGAAAATGATACAAAAGTAGTATTTGTATCAGATAGATTAAAATATCCAAATATTTTTGCAAAATCTGTAGATGGTGGAGGAGTAGAGCGATTGATCTATCATGGAAGAAATAATTCTCAATGTACTACATATAAAGATTATATAGTTTATTCAAGTAGAGAAACAAGAAATGAATTTAGCAGAAATAGTTTTAATCTTTATCTAATCTCTACAAAAACAGATTATTTAAGACGATTAACTATAAACGGAAGAAATCAATTTCCAAAATTTTCAAGTGATGGGGAGTCTGTATTGTTTATAAAAAATGACTCAAGAGGAAGTCATTTAGGGATTATTAGAGTAAATTATAATAAGAGTTTTCTTTTTAATTTAAAAAGTGGAAAGTTACAATCTATTGATTGGTAAGGAAAATTTAAATATTAATATAGTAAAATGTTTAAAATTAACCTAAATAAAGGAAGTATATGAAAAAAACATACAAAAATGTTCTAGTTGGTTTATTATCAGTTGGTTTATTTGCTGGTTGTGCATCTAAAAATGTAGAATATGATGCATCTGCAGCTAATGCAAAAAATACAACAAATCAAACACAAAATACAACTAGTAATGACAAATTAGATTCAATTTCAGGAAGTGAGACTAGTTTTGACAATAGTTATACACCAGAAGCAACAGATAATAGTGGCACTATGGATACAGCACAAGAAAATTCTTTAAACTTAAACGATGGTATTTATAAAGTAAAGAGTCAAATTGATGGCAAAACTATAGTATTAAGTTCTGTACATTTTGGTTTTGATAAGTTTAATTTAACAGATAAAATGAGAACAATAGCAACAACAAATGCATCTAAAATCGATAATGTAGCTTCTTCTTATTCTAATTTAAAAATTAAACTTGAAGGTAACTGTGATGAATGGGGTACAGATGAGTACAACTATGCACTTGGGTTAAAAAGAGCTAAAAGTACAAAAGATGCTTTAGTTGCTGATGGTATAGATGAATCTCGTATTATGATGGTAAGTTTTGGAGAAAGTAATCCTGTATGTACAGATAAAACTGATGCTTGTTGGAAAATGAATAGAAGAGTTGATTATAAACTTTTACCATAATATAGGCTTATAAAGTGATAAAATATGGTTTCTTAATATTTGGTTGTTTTTTAACATTGGTTTATGCAGAACGATCTGTATTTGGTGCTGGTGATTTAAATTCACCTGCACCTTATGGATTAACTCCTGCTGAAAAAGTGATTATTAAAAATAAACAAATTTTATCAAAGAATCAAAAAAAAATAAATAAAGTAGATTCCTCTTTAAAAGAGTTATATGAAAGAATAGATGGCCTAGAGAGTGTATCAACAGGAGATAGTCAAAAAGTTCATAAAGCTATTTTAAGTTTAAATAAACTTAAAACAGAGTTTAAAAATTTTCAAGCAGATATCTCTTTAGAGATGGAAAAAAAAGATGCAAAAATTCAAAATCTTGAAAATAAAATAGCACTTTTAACATCAAATATTGAACAAAACAATAAAAATATAACACTTTTACAAACCTCTTTAGAAAAAGCTACAGCTATTATAAATACTATTAATGAATCTTTTGTTACTAGAAAAGATTTTAAAAATCTACTAACAGAAATAGATAAAACAAATAAAAAAACATATCGTACAAAAAGTAAATCTATAAGTAATAGTAGTTCAAAAAAATATACAAAATCAAAAAAATTATTGATTCAAGATGCAAGAAAACTTTTTAAAAAAAGTTATTTTACAAAAGCATTACCTATATTAGAATACCTTATAAAAACCAATTATAGACCAGCAGAATGTAACTATTATGTTGGTGAGATAAAGTATTATAGAAAAAAATATAGTGATGCATTGTATTTTTATAAAACAAGTATGATGTTATATGATAGAGCAAAATATCTACCTAGATTATTATTACATAGTGCTATAGCTTTTGAAAAAACAAAAGATTATGCGCAAGCAAAAAATTTTTATAGTACATTAATAGAGGTATATCCAGATAGTTCTGAAGCAAAAAAAGCTTCTAAAAAAATTAAAAAATTAAAATAAACAAAGGAAAATTATGTCAAATAATAAGGTTATTTCAATAGAGTATACTCTATATGATGCAAATACAAAAGAACAATTAGATTCAAATATAGGTCAAGCAGCACTAGAGTATATAAGTGGTATGCAACAAATTATACCGGGATTAGAGGTTGAACTTGAAAAATTAAATGTTGGTGAAAATGCAGATATTCATGTAAAAGCAGCTGATGCATATGGTGAATATAATCAAGAGGCTATCCAAGTATTACCAAAAGAACAATTTGCTGGTGTTGATCTAGTGGAGGGTATGACTTTATATGGTACAGGAGAAGATGGAGAAACAACTCAAGTAATAGTACAAAGTTTTACAGACGATGAAGTTACTATAGATTTTAATCATCCTTTAGCAGGGAAAGAGCTTATGTTTACAGTTGCTATTTTAGATAGTAGAGATGCAACACAAGAGGAGATTCAAACAGGTGTTGTAGGTGGATTAGAAGCAGCTGGTGGTTGTGGATGTGGCGAAGGTAGTTGTGGAGATCACTAATTATGAGTAAAAAAGTAGCATTTATATTTCCAGGTCAAGGTAGTCAATCTATTGGTATGGGAGAAGATTTTTATAACTCTAGTGATATAGCAAAAGAGATGATAAAAAAAGCTGGAGAGAGGATAAGTGTTGATTTTCAAGAAATTTTATTTAAAGAAAATGAACTTTTAGGTCAAACTCAATATACTCAACCAGCTATTTTATTAGTAAGCTGTATAGCTTTAAAACTTTTTCAAGAAAGATCAGATATAAAACCAGATTTTGTATTGGGTCACTCGTTGGGTGAGTTTTCTGCACTTGTTGCTGCGGGGGCTATTGATTATCTTGATGCTATTGAATTAGTTCATAAAAGAGGTTTATTTATGAATGAAGCTTGTGATGGTATAGGAGCTGGTATGATGGCTCTTGTTGGATTAGATGATGAAACTGTAGAAACTATGACAAAAGAGCAAAGAGAATCTGGAAAAAAGATATGGGCAGCAAACTATAACCTTGATGGTCAAATAGTAGTTGCTGGTATGAAAAGTGATCTTGAATCTTTAGTAGATACTTTTAAAAATGCTGGTGCAAAAAGAGCAATAGTTTTAGATATGAGTGTTGCTAGTCATTGTGAGCTTTTAAGTAGTGCAGTTGATAAACTAAATCCTTATTTAGAACAATTTATTACTAATAATTTTAATTGTGATGTGATCTCAAATGTAACAGCAAAAAACTATAATACTAAAGATGAAGCTATAGATTTACTTGGTCGTCAACTTATATCTCCTGTAAAATATAAACACTCTATAAAAGAGCATAATAATGTTGATTTTTTTATTGAGTTTGGAAATGGAGCTGTATTAAAAGGTCTAAATAGAAAAATTATAAAATCTATTCCAACTTTAAATATAAGTGATACAAAATCACTAGAAGATACATTGACTAAATTAGATGAAAATTAATATTAAAATTATTTTATTTTTAAGTATAGTTATTTCTACTTTAAATGCATTTCAACCTTCGGTTTATAAATGTTACAATGGTGGTAGAAATTCAATATTTACTTTAAATGAGATGGGAAGTGTACTTCAAAAGGAGTACACTTCTAGGCGTTATAGAGGAGTATGGATAGATTTTGGAACAGAAGCCGAAATTACGATACAATCAAATAAAATTATAAAGTACTTAATATCACCTGATAAAAATGGTGATGAAAATATGTTTATTATTTATAAAGTTAAGAATAATAGAGATTATAGATTTTGTAAAGCAGAAAAAGTACAAAATAATGATTTTTAAGTTTTTTTTAGTTTTATTTGTCTTTATCTCGTTTTCAAATGCATCTGAAGCATTACTTTGGAATGAAGTAAAAAATAGTAATAATATTAAACTTTTAGAACTATTTAAGTCTAAATATCCACAAAGTGATCTTATAGTTTTAGCTAATATGAAAATAGCTAAATTAAGAAAAAAATCTAATTTAATAAAACATAATAATATAAAACTTTTTCAATATGGTAAATATAGATGTAATAGATCTGTATTTATTTTTAATCAAAATTATAGTGCATACTATAGCTATGGTAAAAAAAGATATCAAGGGATATGGACAACAAATGGTATTGAAGTAAAAGCTAGTTTTAATATGAAAAATCAATACAATATTTTTACATTAAAACCATATTATAATAGATATAAAGTTTATAAAAATAGCAATTTATACTGCATTACACAAAATAGGAGATAGATATGAAAAAATTAGCAATAATGGGAGCCATGGAGGAGGAGATAACACCTCTTTTGGAGTATTTCACAAATATAACAAAAATAGAGTTTGCTAAAAATGTATATTATGAAGCAAGATTAGGTAATCTTGATGTTGTTATTGCATATAGCAAGATAGGAAAAGTATTTTCAACATTAACAGCAACTACCATGATTGAAAAATTTGGATGTGATACTTTACTTTTTAGTGGCGTAGCAGGTGGAATTAATCCAAAATTACAAATAGGAGATCTAATAGTAGCATCAAAATTAACTCAACATGATCTTGATATAACAGCTTTTGGTCATCCTTATGGATTTGTTCCTGGTGGCGATATATTTGTAAATACTGATGAGAAATTAAGAGAAGTTGCATTAGAAGTTGCACAAGAAAATGATATAAAATTAATAGATGGTATTATAGCTACTGGAGATCAATTTGTAGCTGATCAAAAACGAAAAGATTTTATATATGATACTTTTAAAGCAGATGCTTTAGAGATGGAGGGTTCTAGTGTTGCTGTTGTTTGTGATGCTTTAGATATACCTTGCTTGATTTTAAGAGCTATTAGTGATACAGCTGATATGGATGCTGGATTTGATTTTGATAAGTTTTTAGAAACAAGTGCTAAAGAATCTGCTGATTTTATAATAAAAATTATTCATAAATTAAAATAATCAGTTTTAAAGATAAACCTACTTTTTAATATATTGTTATAATAAAAAGTATTGATATTCTAAGACTTTAAGGAAAAAACCTTAAAGTCTTATATAAATATTTATATTTAATCAAATATAAACCGAACCTACTCTATTGAAGTAATTTCATTACACCTTGTTGTAACTGATTAGCTTGTGTTTGAGCATATGTTCCAGCTTGAGCAATAATATTTAATTTATTAAAATTAGCACTCTCAGAAGCATAATCAACATCTCTTACTACAGACTCTGCAGCTTTGATATTTGTTTGTGCAGTTGCCATATTTCTAACAGAAGATTCTAATTGATTTTGAGTTGAACCAAAGTCTGCTCTCCAACCATTAAGTTTACTTAGTGAACTATCCAT
>Ga0256842_1001018_pt1 | contig 23743 bp, 19 predicted proteins | sample 4559240metaG_FD_185973 | JGI IMG/M metagenome (GOLD analysis project Ga0256842, IMG submission 185973) | Hydrothermal vent microbial communities from Guaymas Basin, Mexico - 4559-240 | ecosystem: Environmental > Aquatic > Marine > Hydrothermal vents | place: Mexico: Guaymas Basin | collected... | reverse complement strand
CTAGTACATTAATTTACAAAAACTGTTTCAACGTTGCTTTGTATGATATATTTTTTCTAATTTTTCACTAATTTCTTAATGAGGAAATGTTGCTTTGTTTTGATTTTCAGATAATATACTCCCTTTACAAAATTGCTCATATTAATCCGCAAATTACTTGTTGTCAGGACAAGCCTTCCTTCTATATTAAAAACATCAATACTTTCAATTTTTTGTTTCGAAATAACATTTACAAAATCATATGTTGGATTGGGGAAGACCATTATTCTATCTTTCATAACCTGAATAACCGATAAATCAACTAAAGAATTTTTAGAAATCAGCCATAAACCAGGATCAAACAAAACCGTATCAACAACAAATGGAATATCCACAATAAATTGTTGTTGATTGTATTGATTATTTAATCTTAAATTTAATGTATCATTCTCCCCAATTAACTGAATTGGCACAAAAAGTTTAAAAAAACGACCATCATTTAACACTGAGCTTTGATTCAACTCAATTAACAACTGATGATTTTCAGACTGAGACCATTCTACATGATAAATTGGATAACCCTCTCCATAAAACCAATCATCCATAAATTCGGTTAAAGAGGTATCGGCTTGTTGTTCGAAATGATTAATCAAATTAGGAGTTCTTACAAAAGAAAAAGATAAATCAGTATCATTTAAATAATTACGTATAGATTGAAAAAAATCTTCATCTCCAATAGTCCATCTTATCATATGCAAAATATAAGATGCTTTTCGGTATGTTAATCTTGAACTAAACAAAATAGATTGATCTAAAGTATCGACAGGTAAAACCGTTCCTGTACTATCTGCTGTTATTTTTGAAACCTCAACTTCTTTCCAAAAAGGATACCAATATGCGTCTTGATAATTTTCATAACACAAACCAGTACAATATGTTGCAAAGCCCTCGTTTAACCATAAATCTTCCCACGAACCACAAGTAAGATAATCTCCAAACCACTGATGTGCCAACTCATGAGAAATAATCTCGAAATCAAATCTCCCCATTGAAGAAATTGTTTGATGCTCCATGCCACCCAGTATTGGAAATTCCACATGCCCATATTTTTCTTTCTTAAATGGATAGTTAATAAAAAGAGAATCGTAAATATTAACAAAGAGTTCTGTTTTATCAATATTTATTTCCTTCTGAGATAAATTGTCTTGATATAAATAATTCAGGAATAATATGGAATCATTATTCTTAGTATTAATATATGAATGATATTCGTAATAATCACTCACAGCAATCGACACAAGATAAGGTGCAACAGGAAATCTATGTTTCCACATATAAGTTGTTTCTATTCCATGACTTACCGAATTGGTCAACAAACCTAGAGATACTCCAATATTGTTACTAGGACAAGTAATATTAATATCTACGGAATCAATCTTATCGTCTAAATTATTCTTACAAGGCCACCAATCAGATGCCCCATAAGGCTCAGAAAGTGTTGCTAGAACAGGAATGTAATTGATTGAATCTTGAACAGAAATAAAAAAAGCATGATTATTACGACTTGGTTCACCTTGATAATAAATACAAATGGAATCTAAGCTTCCTGTGCTAATATTTTGAATATCGATATTAATTAATCCACATTGATGTGAATAATTAAGCATATTACCTCTTTGTTTTATAGAATCTATGTTTAAAGAATCTGATAAATTAAGAACTAAGGAATCTAAATTCTCAAAAGATTTATAGTTTACGTCAACAGCTCCTTTGATATAATAAATGGACGGATCGACATTAAAAGATAAACGCTGAAAAACAACATCATATTTCTGCATATTGGTATCGAAAGCCGATGCCAAAGAAGTGGATTTTATTTGATGATATTCAGGAATAACGGGCAAGCTACTATATTGCGCCGACACGGGAAGAATAGTTAATATTGTAAGTATTAATAAAAAGGACTTTAGTATCTTTGACATCTTACTTTTTTTATAAAACTACAAAAAAATGTCCAATATCATAGAAAAGAGAATGGTTGATTTTTTCAAAGCTCACCACGTATTAACTTTAGCCACATGTACAAATAGCGAACCTTATTGCGCTAATTGCTTCTACACTTACATAGAAAACAATAATTATCTGGTTTTCAGCTCTGATGAAGACACCAAACATATCACAGACGTATTAAAAAATAATTTAGTAGCAGCCTCGGTTGTTTTAGAAACAAAAACTATTGGCAAAATACAAGGGTTACAGATTAAAGGGAAATTAATTGAAGCAAAAGATAACGAATTGAAGCTTGCTAATAAAGCTTATTTAGCACAATTCCCTTTTGCAATTCTAAAATCTACTAAACTTTGGATTCTTAAGATTTCATATATTAAAATGACAGACAATCGTTTAGGATTTGGAAAAAAATTAATATGGGAAAATAAATAGTTGCAAAAATGTATTGATGTTAATGAAGAAAAGGATATTTTTGCAAACTCAAAATAAGTTAAACGCGTGATGGGGATTATGAAAGATTAATCTTAGTAACGCACAAAATTAAAAAAATGGATATTATTGAAATTAAAGGTTCTATTAGAACTGAAGTTGGAAAAAAAGCCACAAAAGCGGTTAGAAGAAACAATCATGTACCATGTGTGATTTATGGTGGAAAAGAAACTATTCACTTTGAGGCTCATTCTAACGAGTTTACTAAAATTGTATTTACAGATAAAGTATATATCATAAAATTAGCAATCGACGGAGGGAAAGAAGTTAATGCTATTATGAAAGATATTCAGTTCAATCCTGTAACTGATAAAATTAGACATATCGATTTCCAAGAAATTGGAGAAACTAAACCTTTTATTATTGACGTACCTGTAAACTACGTAGGACAACCTATTGGAGCTCAAGCAGGAGGAAACTTTAGTAAAAGAAGACGTTATTTAACCGTAAAAGGTTTATTGAAAGATATTCCAAATACTTTAGATATCGATGTTAAAGATTTAGAGATTGGACAATCGCTTAGAATTGGTGATGTAAAAACAGAAACTGTTACTATTTTAGACTCTGCTCAATTAACTCTTTGTTCAGTTAATGTTTCTCGTTTAGCAATGAAAAACGCTGAAGATGAGGAAGAAGGGAATGCAGATGCAACCGAAGGAGAAGCAGCTCCTGCAGCAACAGAAGAATAAACTAATCAATTCTATTTCTACTCAAGAAATTAATGATATAAAAAAAGCAGACTCAAAATTGAGTCTGCTTTTTTGTATCTAACTAAGTCTTATAACCGGCCCATTTGTCCGTTATCATAAACCCCTGATTTTAATTTACCTTTACATGCTTTAAAAGCTTCGATAGTATACTCTACATCTTCTTCGCTATGAACTGCTGTAGGAATAAGCCTAAGAATAATCACTCCTTTTGGAACTACAGGATAAACAACTCCCGAACAAAAAACGCCATGATTTTCTCTTAAATCCATCATTAGATTGGCTGCTTCCACTACAGAACCATTCAAAACTACTGGAGTAACAGGAGACTGAGTATCACCAATACTAAACCCTTCTTCAACCAACTCAGTTTGTAATTTATTAACAATCTTCCACAAATGAGTTCTTAATTCTGGAGTATTCTGTAAAATCTCTAAGCGTTTAAGAGCACCTATTACCATCGGCATTGGTAGTGATTTTGCAAAAATCTGTGATCGCATATTATAATGCAAAAAATTAATAATATCTTCATCTGCAGCAATAAAAGCTCCAATACCAGCCATTGATTTTGCGAAAGTAGAAAAATGCAAGTCTATCTCATCAGCTACATTAAAGTGCTCGGCTGTACCTGCTCCTGTTGCCCCCATCGTGCCAAAACCATGAGCGTCATCTACTAAGAATCTAAATTTTACATCTTTTTTAAGAGCGGCTAACTCATCTAATTTACCTAAATCGCCAGACATACCAAAAACGCCTTCGGTTATCATCAAGATTCCTCCACCCGATTCGTTTGTTTTTTTCTGTGCAAAACCTAACATTTTTTTTGCTCTGGGAATATCGTTATGCGGAAACACAAAACTTTTTCCTCCTTTAGATTTATGCAAAAAAATACCATCCATAATACTAGCATGGCATTCAGAATCGTAAACAATAACATCATTCCTATTGGTTACAGCGTCAATAATTGACATAATTCCTTGGTAACCATAATTTAACAAATATCCACTAGGTTTTCCAACAAATTCAGCTAATTTCTGCTCCAACTCTTCATGCTTAGAAGTTTGTCCAGACATCATTCTTGCACCCATTGGATAAGCCATTCCATATTCCTTAGCGGCTTCTGCATCAGCTTTTCTCACTTCTGGATGATTAGCTAAACCAATGTAGTTATTCAAACTCCATGTTAATACTTCTTTGCCTCTAAATTTCATTCTTGGAGCAATTTCTCCTTCTAATTTAGGGAATGCAAAATAACCATGTGCCTCTTTTGAATGTTGCCCTAGAGGGCCTCTGTTTGTTTTTAATCTTTCAAATATATCCACGATTGCTATGTTTTAAATTATAATATACAAATTTACTTATTTTCTTGAATTAATATCTCTCAAGAACTATTAAAGTCTGTGAATTATTAACAGTTTAATAGCATAAAATTCCCAATATGTTTAAAGAATCTTAAAAAACCACCCCTCACTCTATGATTACCATCCTTACTTTACTTCAATAAACAACTATCCACAGCAAGTGCATAGTTTTAACTTAAACTGTGACCAATAAAGTTTTTTTCATCTGAAATTAATTTCAAGATTATATTATTTTTCTTATCACTTGTCAACTGAGAATCTATCCAATGTATTTTGATTCCTTTACGCTCCATACCCCTATACCATGTCATTTGACGCTTTGCAAATTGATGAATAGCTATTTCTAGTTGATTTTTCATTTCTGTATAAGAAAGTTTCCCTAACAAATACAATGTTAGATATTTATATTCTAAACCATAGTAAATTAAATCATCAGCATTTACCGTTTCTAAAAGTAGTTCTACTTCTTCGAGCATTCCATTATTTAATCTTTCAGTTAATCGCCTAGATATCTTCTCTCGCCTTAATTCTCTTGAAATATCAATTCCCACAAAAAGGGTACTAAGCTTTGGTAAAGTAGATTTTTCTTGTTCATGTTTTAAATAATAATCTGCAATCTCGATTGCTCTAATTGCTCTTCGTCGAGTTTCGACATCCGATTTATTATGCAAGTTTCCAAATTTTCGCAATAAATTTGTCAGTTCTTTCAAATCTTTTTCTTCCAATTCTTTTTGTAATTCTTTGTTTGGAGGAACGGAAAGTAAAGAATAATTTTGAGTTACGGATTGAACGTATAAACCTGAACCCCCACACAATATTGGTAATTTATTTTTCTTTAGAATAGTTTGATAAACCGAAAAGAAGTCTTCTTGAAATTCGTGAATATTATATTTATAACCCGCAGGAACAATATCAATCAAATGATAAGGAACTTTTATTCCATTTACAGAATATTCGTCAATATCTTTACCTGTTCCAAGATCCATTCCTTTATAAACTTGACGAGAATCGCCCGAAATAATTTCTGTTTCTAGTTTCAAAGCTAAATCTACAGCAACCTTCGTTTTACCTGACGCAGTTGGCCCTACTATTGCAACAAGTTTATTTTTTTTCATAGAAATATCATACTGAATGAATAAGAATGTCTTCTTTCTAAAAATAAAGAATTACGAAAGCTCATTAATTTTTTTTATCAAATCATTAGCCGACAAGGGTTTCTTGAGAATATCATCTACTCCCGAAGCAAGAACAGCGTCAGTTTCTTTTACCAAATAACTTGAAATGGTTGCTATTATAGGAATATGAATTTTCGTCCCCAATTCAATAGATCTAATTTTTTTGGCAACTTGATAACCGTCTACAATAGGCATATTCATATCCAAAAGTATTAAATCATACTTATTTTTATAAAATAGTTCTAAGCCTTCCTTCCCATTATCTGCAATATCTAAATACTTAACTAATTTATCTAACGCAAATAATATAGATTTCTGAGCAATTGGATTATCCTCCATAAGAAGGACTCTCATTTTATTTAATTTTTTATCATTGATACTTTTATCAATTTCAATATTCTTTAATAACTCACCCTCCTCAATCTCACGATAATAACTTTTGTTTTTCTTTATCTTTTGATTAAAACAAATAGATAAAAAATATGCAGTTTTTTGAATATAAGCTTTGCCATTCAAATTATCTACAAAAGGAAGAATAATAGCTAATCCAACACTTTCAATTTCTTTAATATTATCATCAATAGACATTAGGTCTACTTGGTCACAGCTTTGTTTATGAAGTTTATAAGTTTGTCTATCTGTTAATATATTGACCACCTGATATTTAATCTCAACAAAGTCATTTGACTCTGCACCTTTTAATATTACTATATGAATTTTATCGGCTCGTTCTCTAACATAACTTTCAATAATAGAATATAATATCTGCTTTACTAAACGCAAATTGCCACTCATTTTAAGAGGAATTTCTTTATCGATTTTAAAAGTTATCTCGACTTTATACGAACTAAATAGCTCCTTAATTTTCTCGAGTTCTATATGCATGCTATATACACCTTGATTCTCTTTCTTGTTTTCATTAATATTTGACAACTCTTCGAAACTATTAATAATGCTAAGCAAATTGGTCGACGAATTTTGAATATTATTAACTGAAGTCAACAATTGTGGTTTTAATATTTTAGATTTCATTGAATCTATAGAAATCTGAATTTCATTAGCAAGAAATCTAATTTGATTTGAAAATTTATCAATAACTACTTTTTTATAATCCAAATTATTTTTGTTTATCGCATCTTCTTCCAAAATTTGCTTTTTAAACAACTCGAAAGTCCACTCCTTATATAGTATTAATAATATAAGAGCAAAGAACGAGATTAATAGTCGTGGTTTTAACTCTGAAAAATATTCATCATTAATATAATAGCCTGGGAGTATAAATACAACTAATAAGTAGATGAAAAAGAAAAACGATGCAACGGTGCCTTTTTTTACTCCTAAAACGGAAACTGACACAACTGGGATAATATAGAACCATAAATATCCATAACCAGATCGACCACTATCGAATACAAGGTAGGCCATCGTTAACAATAGTGTTATTATATAAAAATAGGCGGAAAAATTAAAAGTTGACTTTATTTTAATAATAATAAGATTCACAATATTAAATAACGAAGCAATCGTTAATACATAAAAAAGATTTACAGAGTGTGTGGCAAAAGATTTTATAGCAAAACCCGAAAAGCCAACAATGGTAATTAATAAAGAAACAACTAAAAGTAAATGTTTATAACTATCCTCTTGATTACCAATCTTAAAGATTTTAATTAAATAGTCGGTTATTTTTGATAGTATATTCATAAATCACACACGAATTAAGCTCTAAAATAGACAAAATATAGGTAAATTTGTAAAAAATAAAAAAAAATGTCAACTATATTTAAGTTTGTTATTCTTACATTTATTCTTTACTTAATGAGTACTAATCAGTTATTTGCTCAGCAGGATAGTGTTAAGTACGATTTAGATTTCAAATTTAACGATGGTTTTTTCTTGGATTTTAATCAAGTACGATCTAACCAAGCCATTCCTTTTAAAAATATAATTACTAATAATAATACGGATCTATTTTTAGAGAAATTAACAAACATTCCTTCGTTTATGTTGTTTGTTAATGGGGAGAAGAAAAATATCGAAACTAAAAATATTTGGGGTTACGCTAAAAACGATGTCATCTACATACAATACAATAAGAAGTTCTATAGAGTCCCTTCGATTGGCTCTATTTCTTTTTTTGTTGCCAATATCGAAGTCCAATATCAAACGGGAATGAATCCTTGGAATAATTCTTTTTATGGCACACAAGGGCAGAGTTACACCACCGATGAGCTACATCAATTTTTAATTGATTTCAAAACAGGTACTTTATACGAATATTCTATTAAAAGTATAGAAAAGCTAATCAGTTTCGATAAAGAATTATTTACAGAATATACAAAACTGAAGAAACGTAAGCAAAAACAACTATCTTTTATTTATATTAGAAGATTCAATGAAAGTCATCCATTATATTTCCCTAACAATTAAAACATAATAACATGAAAAATACATTCCTAACATTTGTCCTTATCTTAGTTACTAGTCTTGCTTTTTCGCAAAAAGAAGTCCCTACAGCGGAACAGATTGCACAATTTGAGAAAAGTAAAACATATTTTGTTTTAGATGGAAATATGATGTCAAGGTATAATTTCAAAATAAGAGAGGTCGCTAAAGAGTTGTGGAAAGCAACGCCTTTCGATTTTATCACGAATGCCGAATATGAAGAAAAACGAATGTCTAAAGATAATTCATTCGTAACTTTCGATCAAGTTTGGATTACAAAAGATAAAACCAAAGCAGAATACAATTTCCTATGCTTGTCTATTGGCGGGGATTTTGAGAGTCAGAAAGATATGCCACAACTTTGTACTGTACCTGTTTCTTATGTCGATGTCGATGAAGAAAGTTACATTTACAAATTATCTGCTTTTATTCAAATCATCCAAGATCACGTTAAAATGATTGAAACCACGCCTACAGTAAACAAGGTGAATGTTATTCATCAGTATAACAAAGACGCTTACTTAATTAAAGAAAAAGAGCTCTATGTAATTAAAGATGAACTCGATAAAGACATCAATACAGAAGATAAATTTAAAAACGTTTATCCTTATAAATTTAAGTTTGTGACTAGAGAAGAACTTGAGGACGCCATCGATAATAAAATGCCAAATATTGTATTCCTCCACAAAGTCGGACCCGAAGGTACTCAACGAAAGGCTCGTTGTTGGAAAACAATTATTGGCACTGACGACTCTCGACTATACTACTTTAATTACCATATGATTAGTTCTAAAAAAAGAGATGGATTATTAGCTAAAGATCTTAAAAGAATTATCAATACTAGAAAGTAATTTTAGAGCATAACCTAAATATCAGCTTATGCCCACGGGTCGTTATGTAAATTGGTACAAGCAAAAATATCTTTATTATCTTGCAACATTACGGTGTGCAATAATTCCTTTTCGACTTGAGCTTTTTTATGTTCTGGGAATTTCTCGATAATATTTATATAAATATTGATAGCATCTGTAAATTTATTGAGCTTCTTCAGAATATCTGCCTTTGCACATAACAATTCTAAATTATCAGTCTTCTTAATTAATTCCTTTTCTACCAAGTCATAAGCTTCTTGGTATTTTTGATTGTCAATAAGTTCTTTAATTGTATTCATTCTATTATTGGTTAATAATTAAGATTAAAAGGGTTAATTATTCTACAAATAAAACTAAACCTTTAAGATACTCTCCTTCTGGATGGAAGATACTTACAGCATGATCTACAGGCTGAGTTAATTGATGCATAATTCTAACATTACGTTTTGCATTGGCCGCTGCTGCAAAAACAGATTTACGAAAATTCTCCTTACTTACTACTTGCGAGCACGAAAAAGTAAATAAAATACCTCCTGGTTTAATCTGTTCCAAGGCAATCTGATTTAATCTTTTATAACCTTGCAATGCGTTATGTAATGCTTTACGCTGTTTTGCAAAAGCTGGAGGATCGAGGATAATTAAATCGTATTTATCTTTAATATCTGCCATAAACTTAAAAGCATCTTCGGCAAAAGCCTCATGATTCTTTGCTTCTGGAAAATTTTCAGCCACATTTTTGTTCGTCAAATCGGTTGCTTTACCTGATGCATCGACAGAATGAACAAGATTTGCACCTTCTTGCAAGGCATACACCGAAAAGCCTCCTGTATAACCAAACATATTTAACACATTTCTATCTTTAGAGTAAGATCCTAAAAGTTTTCTGTTCTCTCTTTGATCAATAAAAAAACCTGTTTTTTGTCCATTAATCCAATCTATATAAAACTTCAAACCATTTTCTAATGCGTACTGAGCCTTTGTTTCTCCTATTACAAAACCATCTTTTGCTTTAATATCCGAATTTTTCGGCATTGTAGCTTCCGACTTATCGTATACGGCAGTTACTCCATCTATGGTCTCTACTAGAATCTTTGCTAGTTCATCTTTTATTAAATACATTCCGATAGAATGGAATTGCATAATAGCCGTATCGTTATATACATCGATAATTAATCCTGGCATACCATCGCCTTCGGCATGCGATAAACGAAAAATATTAGTTTTTCCTTCTTCAATAAAATTCATCGACTTTCTATAATTATATGCCGACTGAATCTTTCGCCTCCAAAAATCAATATTGATTTCTTCTTTTACAAAAGAAAAAACACGAATAGCAATTGACCCAATTTGATAATGTCCTAAACCTAGAAACTCAAATTTATTATTGACAATTTCAACCACATCACCTTCGGCAACTTCACCTTTAATTTTCTTAATAGCACCAGAAAACACCCAAGGATGAAATCTAAATAATGATATATCTTTTCCCGATTTTAATATTACTTGTGTTAATTCGCTCATATTCTATAGTTAAAAAATTGTGTATTCGACACTTAAAGTTGAAAGTTTCAATCGTAAGATTCTCTAGTCTGTCTGTCATTTTAATCTAAAATCTTTTTACTATTATACCATTCCTCGTTTGATAAATTCTTGATATAATACATAACAAGCCCAAGCATCTGTTGCAGCATAAGAGATTTGCGCTGCCGACAATTCGTCTGCTTCCCAATTACTCAATTGTTGCCGTTTAGAAATTCTAAATCCTAGCAATAGAGCTGTTAACTTAGTCAATCCAACCGTTTCTATTTTATATTTTTTTCCAACAACTTGAATATCTACAAATCCTTTGGGATGAAATTCTCCTTTTTTGTATAGCTCTGCTAATTTATGAATATCTCCATGAGTAGCCGATCCGATTTTAAGAACATTAGGATTCTCTAATAATAACTTTAAAGATTCTGGCATCTCAAAATGATTTAACCGAAACAAAAAAGCCTCTTTATCTGACGATAACTGCAGCAAGGCGATACCATGAATATTAGATTTACCTTTAACAAAGGTTGGTTTAGATTCTGTATCGAATCCAATAAATTTATATTTTGAAAGATAAGCAACAGCACGAATCGTATCAGCTTCATTCTCAACAATATGAACATTTCCTTCAAAACGCTCTATTTGAAATTCTTTAAGCTCTTCCTTACTTACTCTCGTTTTAAAATCCATTTATTATTTCTATTAAAATAATTTATTCTTTATCGTCGGCCCATTGTTGCTGACGTTGTGTAAAAATCCAATTATCGGTATTCCGTTCTTTTGGAGCTTCCGAATTATCAATATTTGCTTCATCAGACAAATCGTCACCACTATAAATTGTATTATGTATTGCCGATAAAGCGGCTAATAACCGACTCCCCCAATATTGTTCGAAATTCTGCTTACATTCCCACAAAGCATCGTTCATCGATTCTTCGTGACCAATTCTATATAGTGTCAAAAAATCCATTAAATCTTGATATATATCAGCAAATATCTCTGCTAAACTTACATTTTCAGCATCATCTTCTTGCGACATAAGTACCGAATAAACATCTACAAATATTTCGTGCTGACCTATCTTCTGAACAATTTTATTTTTGATATAAGACCAATCATCTTCAGTCACAAATTTTTCATTTCCATCTTCATAAATAGCCTCTACTTTGGGCAATATAGATGTTTTAAGATATAAGACGGTTAATAATTTCTGGGCTTTTGAGAAAAAATCTTGTTTAGAATTTTGTTCGACTGATTCCACAAATGCACAGTACTCTGCAGAAACTGTAACAAATTCTAACACGTTTTTCGAATAAACTATATTTTCTTCCACTTCAATGCGTATTAATTGATTTGCAAAATTACGAAAAAAAACCTCCCTACACTTATAGTAAGAAGGTTTTAATAATAATTAATCTATTTATTCATTAAAGATTCTTCAATTAATTTAACAATATTGAAACCATCAATAATAGCTAATTATTCAACAAAAATAAGAACGGTTAATAAAATTCCTAAAAAGTTCTAATTATAGAATTATAGTTTATCCTTAATTTCTTAGCTACTATAGCTTCCTTTTTTTCGATATAAACGACTACTAATTGCAATATATCAAAATATTTCTTTAATACCTCCAACTTTATAAAAACATAGCCTCACCCCTAACTCTCTATTATATAAATATTTATATTTATATATACGCATACTTAACTTAAAACACATTATTAATTAGTAATTTAACGATTCAAAAAAGATCTTATTAATTAGATATACTTTATGACACACGTTATATTTTTAACTCTAAACCACTCTAATTTAGTATGTTTCTAAATTAATTAGTAAGCATTAGAAATAATTATTCAAACAATACAAATACCTCTCAAAATATTATCTTTGGAAGATATAATATACATTTAATCAGGAATAAAAATAATAAACTTATATATTATGCGAGTATCAAGAAAAATACAAATAGTCGAAAGCACAAAAATCGATTCGACTGTTGATTTAAACTTGATGAAGCCTTTGTTAGAAAAATATAAAGGAAAAAAAGGTAATTTAATACCTCTTCTTCAAGGAACACAGGGTTTATACGGATATGTACCGAAAGAAGCTTTTGTTGTAATTTCAAAAGAAACAGGAGCTGAATTAAGCGATATGTACGGAGTTGCAACATTCTATGCTCAGTTCAGATTAAACCCTGTAGGAAAACATATTGTAAAAGTTTGTCACGGAACAGCTTGCCATGTGCAAAACGCACCCTTAATTACTGAAGCGTTAGAAGAAGTTCTTGGAATAAAAGATGGTGAAACAACAGAAGATAAATTATTTACATTAGAAAGTGTTGCATGTTTAGGCTGTTGTTCCTTAGCTCCAGTTCTAATGGTAGGCGATAATACTTATGGTAAATTAGACGGTAAAAAATCTGCTAAGGTTATTAAAGAAATTCGTAAATCAGAAAAAAAATAAGGTATGATGAAACCGAAAGTTATAGTAGGACTTGGAAGTTGCGGAATAGCAGCAGGTGCTAAAAAAACATATAACGAGCTTGAAATAATAAATAAAGACGGTAATTTTGATTTAGATCAAACATCTTGTATCGGAATGTGCTACAAAGAACCTTTAGTAGAGATTGTTGATGAAACAGGATCTTATATATATGGTGATGTAGATGCAAAAAGAGCTCAAGAAATTATAGAACGTCACGTTAAAGGAAAAGAAGTTATTAAAGAATGGGTCGTTAAAACTGAAAAATTCGAAACTTCCGAAAAAACATTTCTCGATGGTCAAGTAAAAATTGCATTAAGAAATTGTGGTTTTATGAATCCTGAACGAATTGAAGAATACGAATCTCGAGATGGATATAAAGGAATTAAAAAGATTAAGGAAGAAAAAATATCACAAGAAAATGTAATTAAAAACATTTTAGATAGTGGTATTCGTGGTCGTGGTGGCGGAGGTTTCCCTACTGGTTTAAAATGGAAATTTGCAAACCAAAGCGTTAACGACGAAAAATTTATTATTTGTAACGCAGACGAAGGCGACCCTGGTGCATTTATGGATCGTTCGGTTCTTGAAGGAGATCCTCATTCTGTATTAGAAGGTATGATGATCGGTGCATATGCAATAGGAGCAAACGGTGGTGTTATATACTGTAGAGCTGAATATCCTCTAGCAATACACCGTTTGAATATTGCAATTGAACAAGCCAAAGAAAAAGGATACCTTGGAAAAGATATTTTTGGAATTAAAGGTTTCGATCTTGATATATATGTAAAAGAAGGTGCTGGAGCATTTGTTTGTGGCGAAGAAACCGCACTTATAGCTTCCGTTGAAGGCGAAAGAGGAATGCCTCGTAAACGTCCACCTTTCCCTGCCGTATCAGGATTATGGAAAAAACCTACCAATATTAACAATGTAGAAACTCTATCAAATATTCCTTGGATTATGTACCATGGAGCAAGCGAATTTGCAAAATATGGTACCGAAAAATCTAAAGGAACAAAAGTTTTTGCTTTAACAGGAAAGATTAACCATGGTGGCTTAGTCGAAGTTCCTATGGGAATTACCATTCGCGACGTAATCTTTAAACTTGGTGGTGGAATTCCTAACGGAAAGAAATTTAAAGCTGTTCAGCTTGGTGGACCTTCAGGAGGTTCTTTACCAGAGAGCTTGCTTGACACTCCAGTTGACTATGATAGCGTAAATGCTACAGGAGCAATTATGGGCTCTGGAGGTATGGTTGTAATGGACGAAACTACTTGCATGGTAGATATGGCTCGTTTCTTTCTAGATTTTACTGCTAAAGAAAGCTGTGGAAAATGTACTTTCTGTAGAGTAGGTACAAAACGAATGTTAGAAATTCTTAACCGCATTGTAGAAGGTAACGGAAAAGAAGGAGATATTGAAACCTTATTAGATCTTGGCGAACAAATTAAATCTAACTCACTTTGTGGTTTAGGTCAAACAGCACCAAATCCAGTTCTTACAGCTATCAAATATTTCAGAAGCGAATTCGAAGCTCACATTAACGACAAAAAATGTCCTGCATTAAATTGTCGTCCATTAATTAAATACGAAGTAGTTGCCGATGCTTGTACTGGCTGTACTCTTTGTGCAATTAATTGTCCTGTTGATTGTATCGATGGAGCTAAAAAAGAAGTTCATTTTATTAATCAAGATGATTGTATACATTGTGGTTCTTGTTTCACCAAATGTAACTTTAACGCCATTAAGTTAAGCTAATTTTTAGTTCCGAATTTAAAAAAATAGAAAAATGAGTAAAGAAGTAAATATATTTTTAAACGATAAGCCCGTAAAAGCAACAGAAGGCGAAAGTATACTTAATGTTGCTAAAAGAAATGGTATAAAAATACCTACTTTATGTAACGACCCAAGATTAGAACCATATTCTTCGTGTTTTGTTTGTGTTGTAGAGGTAGAAGGAATGCGTGGTCATCAGCCATCTTGCTCTACGAAAGTAGCAGAAGGGATGAAAATTATTACTGATAACCCAGCAATTCATAAATCAAGAAAAACAGCATTAGATTTATTATTAAGTAATCACTATGCAGATTGTCAAGCACCTTGTAAAAGTACTTGTCCTGCGGGGGTGGATGTACAAGGTTATATTTCTTTAATTGATAAAGGAATGTATAGCGAAGCTGTAAGTTTGATTAAAGAAGTAAATCCTCTTCCTGCAATTTGCGGTAGAGTTTGCGTTCGTCCTTGCGAGGCGGCTTGTCGTCGTAATTTACTTGACGAAGACCACGCAGTAGGAATTGATTATATGAAGCGTTTTGCTGCTGATTATGATTTATCTCACGAAAATCATTACAGACCAGAAGTAAAACCATCAACAGGTAAAAAAGTTGCTGTTATTGGTGCAGGTCCTGGAGGTTTAACAACTGCTTATTATCTACAACAAGAAGGTCATCAAGTTGATATTTACGAAGGTAAAAATCATGCAGGTGGTTGGTTACGTTATGGTATCCCAGAGTATCGTTTACCCAACGATTTATTAGATAGTGAAGTTGAAACAATTACAGAATTAGGTGTAAATATTTTTTATAATAAAAAATTAGGAGAAAATATTTCTTATAAAGAAATTAAGGCTAATTACGACTCAACAGTATTAACAATTGGTTCTCAAAAAGGAACATTAATTGGTTGCGAAGGTGAAGATGCCGAAGGTGTTTATCCTGGAGTAGAGTTTCTTAACGAAATGGAATCATCTGGAAAAAAACCAGATTTTACAGGAAAAACTGTAGTAGTTGTTGGAGGAGGGAATACAGCGATGGATTGTATTAGAACATCTCAACGTCTTGGTGCAAAAAGAACAGTTCTTGTTTATCGTAGAACAGAAAAAGAAATGCCTGCTAATCCTATCGAAATTCACGAAAGTAAATTAGAAGGTGTTGAATATATGACTTTAACAAATCCAACATTAGTAAACAAACACGATGATGGAAAATTAAAATCAGTTTCATTATTAAAAATGGAACTTGGCGAGCCAGATGCTTCTGGTCGTCGTCGTCCAATGCCTATTGAAGGTAGCGATTTTGAGTTAGAATGTGATTATATTTTAGCGGCTATTGGACAAAAAACAGATATCAATTTCATCGATGACATTAACAAATATGCTGATGATGGACAATTAATTATTGACCGTTGGGGTAATATCGAAGCCGATTCTACAACGCTACAAACAGGAATTAAATCTGTATTTGCGGCTGGTGATGGTGTTACAGGTGCTGCTACATTAATCGAAGCAATTGCGCAAGGGAATGTTGCTGTTCACAGCGTTAAGCAATTCTTAAATGGTGAGTTAATTAAACCAAAACCAGGCGAATTCTTAAGTAAAAAAGATAATTTCAAGAAGCAAGAAGGCGAAAATTATATTGGTAAATACGCAAAACAAGAGCGTAAAGAAATGCCCGTTATGGAAGCTAATGCAAGAATGAACTTTAAAGAAGTTGAGCTTGGATATGCTGACGAAGCAACTTGCCAAACAGAAGCACAAAGATGTATGGAATGTGGTTGTGTTGAATATTTCGATTGCGAATTAAAAGAACATGCCACAGAATATGGTGCAGAGCAAGGAATTTATGAGGGAACTTTTCAAGAACATAATGTAGATTTTTCTCATCCATATATTGAAATAGATAATAATAAATGTATTCTTTGTTCACGTTGTATCAGAACTTGTGATGAGGTTGTAGGTGCAAGTGCTCTTGGGCTTGTAGAACGTGGTTTCGATACTTATGTAGCACCTTCAATGGGTGAAAGCTTAACAGAAACCAACTGTATTTCTTGCGGTATGTGTATAGAAGTTTGCCCAACAGGTGCAATGAGCGAAAACTTTAAGTTTAAACCTGGGCCTCTTAAATTAGAAAAAGAAACTACAATATGTAATTATTGTTCTACAGGTTGCGAGATTGAAATAAATCACCGCAAGGGTTACACAATGAAAGTTACCGTTGGTGATGGTTTAGTTAATAAAGACGGTTTAATGTGTAAATCTGGTAAATTTGGATATGCATATTTGAACAATCCTAACAGAATACTTAAGCCTTTACATAAAATAAATGGTAAATTTGAACAGATTTCGTTCGATGAAGCTTATGAGATTATCGAAGATAAAATTAAAGCTGTTAAGCCAGACGAAAATATGTTCTTTGCTGGTGCAAGAATGAGTAACGAAGAACTTTATATGGTTCAGAAATTAGCTCGTGGTGGTGCCAAAACAAATAATGTTTCAAGTTTAAGTTACTTTGGGCGTGGTGCAGGTTATCATACAAACAATATTGCAAACGCAAAATTCGAAGAGTTGAAAAATGCTAGTCGTATTTATTATATAGGTAACGAGTTAAACAAAAATGTACCAGGTTTCTTTATTAATAATGCTAAAAAGCGCTACAATGTACCAGTTGAAATGGTAACAACTAGTGCAGAATTAAAAGATAAAGTAAACAAGGCAACTAGAGTTGATAATTACTACTACTTTATTAAGGCTGTTAATCATTATTTGGTAAACAAAGGTGAGCAAAACCAAATGTTTATTAACGACAGAACAAATGCTTTTGATGATTACAAAAAAGCTTTATTAGCCGAGAATTATGACGAGCTAATCAAAAAATCAGGTGTTGCAAGTAAAAATTTAGTGGAGAAATTCGCAAGAACTTACAACGATGAAATGAATGCAATTCTTGTTTTCCACGAGAATGAAATTTCTGCTAATGCAAGCATTGAGCTATATAACTTAACGATGATTACAGGAAAACTTGGTAAAACTGCTAACGGAATAATTGTTCTTAAAGAAAAAAATAACTCTCACGGTGTTGCTGATATGGGAATTTGCCCTAAGCACGAAGTTGGAATGCAAAAATCTGATGATGTAAGCATAATTTCTAAATTAGAAACTAAGTGGGGTGTAAGCGGATTACCTGTTGGAGTTCAACAATCGCCATTAGACGCTATTGAAAACGGAGGTTTTAAAAACATGTTTATATTTGGTGAAGACCCTGTTGGATGTGGAGTTAAAAAAGAGAAAACAGATAAATGGTTTGATGTTGATTTCTTAGTTATTCAAGATAGCTTTATGACACCAACTGCTGAAAAAGCTGATTTGATTTTACCTGCAAGTTTCACAATTGAAAATGATGGTAGTTTCACAAATACTCAAAAAATTATTCAAAGTTTCTTCCAAGGCATGGAGCCAAAAATTGAGAAAACAACTTTATCTCAATTAATTGACTTAAATGCTAAGTTTGGTATGAACGGAGTATCTGATGCACAAGATGTAATGAATGAAATAATTTCTTTACTCCCTGTAAATACAGATAGTCCTACTTATAACTTTGAATTTACGAATGAGGATAATCAAAACAAACTATTTATGGCTGGAGTTGATAGCTTAATAAAAATGTTTGGTAAAGAATTTATGACCTCGTTTAAATAATCAGTAAAAAAATTATAGACGAAAGATATAAGAATTAATTTTCTTTATTTTTCGTCTTAATTTAAAACTTTAAAAAAAAAGATCATGAAAGAATTTGAATCAATAGAAGAAATATTAGATTTTGCAATAAATAATGAACAAGCTGCTGCCGATTTTTATAACAAGCTAGCTAAAGAATCTACTAATAATGATATGCAAAAATATTTTGAGCAATATGCTAAAGAAGAAATGGGACACAAATCAAGATTAATGAAAATTAAATCAGGTGGTGTTTATACTCTTAAGTCAGGCAGTGTAACAGATTTAAAAATTGCGGATTACTTGGTAGTAAATAAAGTTTCTGATAATATGTCTTATCAAGATGCACTAATTCTAGCAATGAAACGTGAAAAAGCTGCATATAAATTATACATGAAGCTTTCTGAAATTGCACCAACATTAGAACTTGAGATTTTATTTAGAGATTTAGCAAATGAAGAAGCTAAACATAAATTAAAATTTGAAACAGAATATGACGACATTATTTTAAAAAATAATTAAGTTGAAAAAATAATGAAAGATATAAAATAAAAATGGCTATATCTTTCATTATTAATCTAGAAATTAAAAAATCTATTTCAATATTATTCAAATTTAAAGTTTCTGAAAATTAACCAAAAGAGCTTAAAAATAAAATTACTGAAGCTCTTTATTCTCAATCCCATGACAATAAGATTGCAAATTGTGTAGTTTTTTGAGCCGGAACAATTTTATATTGAACATTTTTACAGTTGGCTAATTCTAAAGACCTTACACACCAACCAATCGTTCTAAAATTCATTTCTGGTTTACCTTCATACACTTGAGTTGCTTGTAAAATCAACGATTTCTTTTTTACATCTAATATATCAACACTCACTCCTTTATAATAAAGAGCGATTATCCTCTTAGATGCACGCATTAATGCTTGTGGTGTTGCTATCATAAGAAAAACCTTATAAACTCCTTTTAGTCCGTAAGTTGCACTAAACTCACCAATATCTAAGCCGGCTTTTTCCATATCACCAGAGAAAAACATATCAGCAATAGCCTTTAACGGATAAAAATAAGCCTCTTTTACAGGAAACCAATTTGTGGTAGGAATCACTCCAGAATAAAAGTTTCTCGTTTCTACAGGTAGAGATTCTAACCAATCGGTATATCGATCAGGGAATCTTTCTTTAATATAAGTTCTTGTAGAAATTAGACCGGTTCCTTTGACTTGTATGGACGACATAAATTTGTTAATATTAGTAGTAGCTCAGATTAATTCTAACAAATATAATATATCAAAATAACATCACGAATTTATTTTATTAACAACCAATTACTTCTTTTTTGAATCTAAGAATTTTATTTGCTTCTCATTTTCTATATACATAGATGGCGTACCTTTGTAATCAATAACTTTCCCCGTTACACAAATTCTTTTTCCAGTAAGCTCTGATTCAGGCTTATATGAAAAATTAACCATATTCGAACCCCATATTGTAATTGAAAATATTTGATTAGGGAAACTCTTATCTAGATTAATAAACACATGTCCTTTCTTCGATTTATGTGTACTAACAACAGTACCACAAACTTTAACCTTTTTATTTGTTCCAACAAACTTTCTTGCCTGAACTGTATTTACACAATTTTTAGGCAAATCTCTAATTGGCACAATATCCGAACGTCCTTTTTGAGGTAAAAAAGGTTTATACTCTGTTTCTGCTTCAATTAAAGTTTCTATAGAATCATTTAAATTAGCAAAAAAATCGATTCCGGTAAATGCCTCAGCGCTATCAATACTAATTGCATAATATTCTATTGGATAATCCAGCTCTTTGTGAGGAACTAAAAAGCAAATAGCTTTTGAATTTTGCTTATCGTAAGCAATTTTAAAAAAGAATTTAGGAACACTTACTTGATTTTTACTTTTTAATATTGGCGATAAATCATCGGTTAATACAGGGCCCGTAACCACGAATAAAGGCACTTTGTTTTCGTAAACATAATTCCTTAACAAGCCTTCTAATTTAGCCCAACCCTCTCTATTAAATGTGGCTAATTGCGGACTCATATTCGAGTAAAAATAAGATTCAGACAGGGCCTGTTTCGACCATTTAAAATCGGCAGAGGGCGCTAAGTGACCTCTATCGTAGCCAAAACCTTCGTATTGTTTTTTACCATTTACTGTTTTTTTGATAAAATAATCCTTTTCTTCGGCAGAACCTGTTTTCACAAGAGGATCCACTCTAAAATCATTCGAACGCCCCTCTCCTCCATCTAATATTTCAGTAGAAATAATATGAGCAACCCATTTTGCTTGTTCATGTTTTTCGGAATAAACCAACATCATTGCTTTATGCTCAATTAAAGTATCGCCTTCTTCTAACTTAGGTAAACCGTACGTCTTAATTTGAGTCCTTAAATAAGCTAACATCAAGGACTCCTTGCCTGTTTTAAGAATATTTATCTTTCCTTGATAAGAAGATATTTGTTGATTAATGCTATCAATCTTTTGTTCTAAATTTTGCGCATAAGAAATTATCCCAAAACTAATTAATCCTATAAATATTAATAATCTTTTCATCATCTTTATTATTTACCAATGCAGAAGTTAGCAAAAATATTTCCTAAAATCTCATCATTTGTAATATTGCCAGTAATCTCACCAATATAGTGAACAGCATCTCTCATATCCATAGCCAAGAAATCAGTTTCCAAGCCCATCTTAATTCCGTCATTAACACGCACTACCGCTTCATTGGCTTTTTTTAAGGATTCATAATGACGAATATTCGACACCACAATGTCATTATTATTTGAATTAATATTAATACTCTTTTTCAAAAAATCTTTTAATTCTAATAAGGTTCTATCTTTTTTGGCTGAAATAAATAAAATATCAAATTCTACATTTTCAAAATCTAAAATAGATTGCTTATCAGTCAAATCTGTTTTATTAGCAACAATTATTCTAGGAATATCACTATTCAATTGTTTCAAATCCGTATATATATCAGTCAAAGACAACTCATTTATATCAAACAAATAAATATAAACAGCCGATTTTTCAATTTTTTCTAGGGCTCGCTCCACTCCTATCTTTTCTATTTCATCAGAGGTAGAGCGCAAGCCTGCCGTATCAATAAACCTAAACTGTATTCCATCTATATTTAAAACCTCTTCAATAGTATCACGAGTAGTTCCCGGAATATCAGACACAATTGCTCTTTCTTCATTTAATAGGTTATTAAGCAAAGTCGACTTTCCTGCATTGGGTCTCCCTACAATAGCAACAGGAACACCATTCTTAATTACATTTCCATAATTAAAAGACTTAATTAGTTTTTCTATAGCTAAATATAATTCATCGACTAAACCTTGCAAAGCAGTTCTATCAGCAAATTCAACATCTTCTTCAGAGAAATCCAATTCCAATTCAACCAAAGAAGAAAACTTAAGCATCTCATCGCGCAAACGTATTAATTCTGACGAAAAACCTCCTTTTAATTGTTGAATAGATATTTGATGCATTGCTTTATTCTCCGATGCTATTAGATCCGCAACACCCTCTGCCTGAATCAAATCCATCTTTCCGTTTAAGAATGCTCGTTGAGTAAATTCTCCAGGCTTAGCCATATCAGCACCGTTCTCTATAAGAAGTTTTAGTATTTGTTGTTGAATATACACTGATCCATGACATGATATTTCAACCGAATCTTCTCCTGTATAAGACCTAGGATTCTTAAATATACTAACTAGTACTTCGTCAATAACTGTTTCCTTATCAAGAATATCACCAAAAATAATACTGTTAGGAGCCTGTTCCGAAATCATTACTCCACTTCTACTTTTAAAAATAGATTGAGCAATAGAATACGACTCAGAACCACTTAATCGTATTACCGCTATAGCTCCACTTCCTGGAGCAGTTGCTAAAGCACATATCGTAGAACTATGTATCATGTATGTAAAAATACAAATTCTTTAGATTAATAACATCTATTATCTAAAATAAAAAAGACCTATTTTTTTTGATTTCATATTTTCCACAATTACATTAATCTGCAATTCCCATCCATTAGTCTAAATATATTTATGATTAACATAAACTTTTATTTTGTCATACTTTTGTCACACTCCAAAAGTTGGCTTAATAAACATATACTTATAAATTAGCTCGTAAATCAAATTTATACCCAATATATTATTAATCATTAAAATACAGAGATTATGCGTTTAAAATTTTTATTATTTATTCTTACAACTGTAATAATAGGTCTACAGTCCATGTCTAACAATGTACAGGTTGCTAATGTTAGTTTGACAGATCAAAACAGTATAGCTCACTACAAATTTATCAAGTGTGATATAAGTTGGGAAAATTCTTGGCGGACAACAGCTTCCCCTAACAACTGGGACGCAGTTTGGGTTTTCGCAAAATATAGATACATTAATGGAAGTACATGGTTTCATGCAACTTTATCAGATTCAACATCTGTTCATGTAGCCCCAACAGGTGCTGAAATTTCGGCAACAACAGACGGAAAAGGAATATTCATGTTTAAAGATTCAGATGGAGGAGGAGATAATGCGTTTTCTAATGCAAAACTAAGATGGGAATATGGTGTAGATGGACTAGCAGATAACGATAGTGTAGAAATATGTGTATTTGCTATTGAAATGGTTTTTGTCCCCGAAGGGGAATATTATTTGGGAGACTGGGATGGTTCCGGGCATTCAAGTACTTACTCTTTAAGAGATACATCGACATTAGCCTCTGCATTAATTGATACATCTTTAACTCCTATAGAATCGATGGCTGCTAACTCGTACGATGATGCTCAATTAGAAGGTGTAGGTGTTGGAATAGATGGAGATGGAGGTATCGATAGTAATGGAGATGGAACTATTGATAATGCCAATTTTCCTACGGGTTACAAAGGTTTTTACTGCATGAAATATGAAATAAGTCAAGGGCAATATGTTGCTTTTGCTAATAAATTAAGTTCATCGCAATCACCAAACAAAATAGTTGCAGTATCAAACTCATACAGAGTAAATATTTCAGGGTCAGCCTCCACTACATGGGCGTCAACAACTGAAAACCGAGCCTATACAAACATGGAATGGGGCGATTTAGCATCTTATGCAGATTGGTCAGGTTTACGTCCTATGACTGAACTAGAGTTTGAAAAAGCTG
>Ga0256842_1001017_pt1 | contig 23747 bp, 16 predicted proteins | sample 4559240metaG_FD_185973 | JGI IMG/M metagenome (GOLD analysis project Ga0256842, IMG submission 185973) | Hydrothermal vent microbial communities from Guaymas Basin, Mexico - 4559-240 | ecosystem: Environmental > Aquatic > Marine > Hydrothermal vents | place: Mexico: Guaymas Basin | collected... | reverse complement strand
TCATCGCATAAGAGTAAAGTAATAAGAGAAAAGGCATCTGAGTTAGATATTTATCTAGTCTATCTTCCCCCTTATTCACCAGAGCTAAATCCTATTGAGTATATCTGGAAGAGTATAAAAGGAGTATTTTCGTTAGTTTTTGTAAAAGATGTAAAAGAGATGAAGGAGATTATATCAGAAGCATGGGATGGGTTATGTAAAAAAATAAGTTTTGCTAAAAGCGGGATAGAAAAATTTTTAAAGGGCACCCCATATTATATGAAGTTGTGCGGATAACTATAAAATTTAGTAACCTTTTTTGCCTTCAAGATAAAATCTTTTAATCTTTTCTCATCTTTTTTCCCTCTTTCTGCTTCAACACCACTTATCACATCTACTGCATAAGGTTTTACTTGAGAGATAGCTTCAAGCACATTTTCTGGATTTAGTCCTCCTGCAAGTATAAGTGGAATATCTATGGAGTTTCTTATCTGAGCGGCAGTGGACCAATCAATCCTTTTCCCTGTGCCTGCAGGCATAGAAGATGAGACAGCATCAAGAACAACAGCATCTACTCCCATATCTTTCAGTATATTGCATAATCTAATAGGATCCTGAATCTGGGATATGGGCTTATTGGTTTCCACAGAAAATCTTATTGCCTTTATTACTTTTATTTTTAAGGACTTGATCTTACTAACAAGTCTTTTTGTCTCATCTATTGGCTCATTTCCATGTAACTGGATTACATCAGGCCTTAATAGATTTGCTATTTCTATCACTTTATTATATTCATCACCAACTACGCATACCTTTGATACAAAGGGTGGCACCTTTTCCATAAGTTCATCAGCCCTCTTTATGTCCAAATTCCATGGCACAGGCACAGGATACTCTACCACAAAACCAATAGCATCTGCGCCATATTTAACACAGAGATTTATATCTTCTTCATTAGTTGTTCCGCATATCTTTACTTTCACCATCCCATCCCACCAATATAAGACTGTTTAAAAATTTCTTTATATCTTCTGCCATCATAACAGCTGTTCCAATAAGGACTGCATCTGCACCAGCTTTTTTTACCTTCTCCACATCATCCAAGGAGCTAATAGAGCTTTCACTTACAATAGGACAATCTTTAGGACAAAGTTTTATGAGTCTTTCTGTAACCTCAACTCCTGCATCATCTGTTTCAAGCACTTTTATATCTCTGTTATTTATACCTAAAAGATCAAATTCTATATCCTCTATCTTCTTTAGATCGTCTTCAGAATGAATTTCTAAGAGTATCTCTATTTCATAACTCTTTGCCGCATAGGCAAGTTCTTCGATCTCTTTTTTGTTTAATATTGAGGCAATAATTAAAACAGCATCTGCACCAGCCTTTTTTGATTCCTTTATCTGAATTTTATCTCTTATAAAGTCCTTGTGAAGTATAGGCACAGAAACAGAAGATGATACTTTTTTAAGTAGATCCATACTACCACCAAAATGAACAGGCTCTGTTACAACACTTATACCAGCTACAGGACATTTCTCCATCTCTTTTACAACTCTTATGGGATCCCTTCCTCTAAGGAGATCTCCTGCCTTTTTTGATCTTATCTTAAGCTCAGATATTACAGGAAAAAACTTTTGTTTTTGCCTTGATTTTATGCTTTTTACTAAAGACATACTTAAAACCTATTTGAATAAGAAATAAGTTCTTCCAGCTTTTTCATCGCAGCCCCAGACTCTATAAGCTTGTTTGCCTTTTCTATTCCATCTTTAATGTTAGGGACATCTCCACTTACATAAAGGGTTGCAGCACAATTTAATACCAAGAAATCTTTTTTTGCCCCTTTTTCCTTTCCTGAAAATATATCCCTTATTATTTTTGCATTATATTCAGGGCCACCTCCTGCAAGTTCTTCCAAATTGCACCTTCTTAAGCCAAAGTCTTCTGGCACAATCTCATATCTTTTTACTTTTCCTTCTTTTATTTCAGCTACAGAGGTCCTTCCTGCCAAGGAGATCTCATCCAGTCCATCTAGACCATGTGCAACAATAGCATGTCTAAAATCCATCTTAGAGACCACATCTCCTACCATTGGAACGAGCTCTGATTTGTAAACTCCCATCATATGATTTTTGGCACCAGCAGGATTTATAAGAGGACCTATTATGGTAAAAAATATTGTTTTTATTCCAAGCTGTTCTTCAGGTACAAATACCTTCATCATTACTGGATGAAAGTTTGGTGCATAGAGAAAGCATATACCTATGTTATCTAAAAGCTCTGATGCGTGCTCAGGCTTAAGATCTATCTTTATTCCCAATGCCTCAAGCACATCTGCACTACCTGAAGAGGAAGATATAGACCTGCTTCCATGTTTTACCACAGGCACTCCTGCAGATGCAGTAAGTATTGCATTTGCTGTGCTCACATTAAATGTGGGAAATCCTCCACCAGTTCCACACGTATCAGTGAGTCTTTCAGCAGGAAAAGAGGTTTTTAAAGGAATACAGTGCTTTCTCATCGCCTGGGCAATCCATGCCACTTCTTTTGTGCTTGGACCTTTTGTTATAAGGCTGACCAAAAATCCAGCAATCTGTGCATCTGTAAGTAGATTTTTGTTTATAGCTTCTATAAAAGAAAATATTTCATCCTGGCTCAGATCACTCCCCTGTGTAAGCTTTGAAAGCACGCTCTTTGCTATGTTTTTTCCTTTCTCAGAAACTTTTTCTGGAACTGTTTTATACATTGGTGGCATAATATTTTCTGAAAGATCAAAAAACTTATAAGTCTTAAACGCCATCATTGTTATAGTATGAAGGAGCCCATCAATCTTTTGAAACTTATCAGTAACGATATCTGAGACATTTTCATATTCCTTTACCTGGATCTTTACTAAAAGATCATATTCTCCTGTAATAGAAAACACCTCTTTTACCTCTTCAAATGCCCCTAAGCTTAAGGCAACCTCTTGAACCTTTCCTTTTTCTACTTTAATAAGCACAAATGCTGTTATCATTTATTTTTCTCCTAATATCTTTTCATTGGCAAGATGTTCTATGAGCAATTCCTAATTTTTAACTGTTCCCATTAGCTCTTCGTTACAACTTGTAAAACGCTTATCAAGTGATTGTAATAGCGTGGGTCTCAAAAAAGCCCTCCCCTAACAGTTTGCGGATGCCCTATGCCCTAACTAGCATATAAAAACAGTATGCCTTAGATTAAGGATTTTATCAAGGAGTTAATTTTAAAGTTGGAATCTTACTGTTGTTCTTATCACAGGTGCAAGGGGTGATAAAAAATCTATGAAGCCCTACATTTTCGGTGTTGCTTGTACTTTGTGTGCATTTTTGCAATTTATTTCAAAGCATTTACTTCCTCATCAAGCAGAGATGGCCTATGTAAATAAAAACCTTGTAGATATACTTTATCAAAAGATATACCTGTATTTTCTGAAACTTCCTTTAGTTTGTTTATTATTTCTTCACTATCAACATATTCATAAACCAAATCCAACTCAAACACCCTTGCAAATTCCGACATTGTTATGGCTATATTTTTATAGACTTCTGATTCAGGAAGTTTTCTCACAATTGAACCGTCAATTTTTAATGTCTTAACAAGATTCCTCTCTTTTAAACTTCCAATTAATTCAAAGTTAGTATATCCCGCTCCAAAATCATCAATTGCAAGATATACTTTAGACCCTTTAATGTAATCAAAAATATCTTTATTCATAACAACACTATATTCTGTAATTTCTATATCTAATTCAATATTATTTTTATTACATTCATCAGCTAAAATTTTTAATGCATAAATAACACTATTTGAATTTAATGAATCAGGATATATATTAACCGATATTTTATTTGTAAGTTTTTTAATTTTATCTATATTTTCAGCAAGTTTTACATACATCACTTCATCTAATTTATTCATTAATTTCTCTTTTTCTAATATTTTTAGAAAGTTATAGACAGGTATATATTTATTATTTTGATCTTTAACCCTACCAAGAACTTCAAGATATTTTTTATTTAAATTTAAATCATAAATCCATTGAACAAAAATATCTACATCTTTATTTAAGACTTTTTCAATTACACATTTTTTAATTCTGAGATTGTCTCTAACAGTTTTAATTAATTCTCCAAAATCTTCATAAAAATCTTCATATAAATCTTTGACAATAATCAATCTTAAATCGTCTTTAGTTTCTTTTAACAGTTCTTCTTTAGTAACTTCTATAGCTTCTATCAACTCTTCATGGGTATAATCATTGAAAAATTGTGAATCCATTTTTATCACCGCAAATATAGGTCCTTCAGCAGAAAGATATGTGTCAGATATTTTTTGTGCTAATTTTTCTAAATTTTTTAAGATGAGATCAAGCAATTTTGCAAAACATGGATCCTTTTTATCCATAAACAAAATCAACTCTCTTTCCTCATTTAACCACTCATAAAAAATGTTATGGCTTAAAAATTTAGACAATAGATTTTCTATCTCTATGATTACTTTTTTGGTGTATTTAGATTCTTTTAATCTTTGTAAAAGTATTACTCCATATTTATCTCTTTCATGTTTGTCTACTAATATTTTTGAAATTATTTTATATTTATTGTTACTCCATTCATCATAAATTTTTTCATAATCATATACCAATTTATTGATGTTGGTTACTAATTCCTGTGTATTAGAGATAGCTTCTAAAAAATTTTTTAATTCCAACGATGACAAAATTTCATTTATATTATCATGAATCAGTTTATGAGTAAGTTGTATTTCAAGTTTTTTATCTTCATTACCATAGCACATTATATAAAAACCTAAACTATTCAAGTTTTTTGCAACTTCGCAAGTTGTATGAGATTCAAGACATATACCTAATTTTTTATTTTCATAGTAAGATTCAATACTCAATAATACAGAATCTATTTTTTCTACTAATAAATTACTAATTTCATAATCTGTATCATTAAGAAAGTTTCTTGCATTCTGTAAGTATGTTTCTATATATAATTTTGCGGTTGCCTCTTCCAAAAGTTCTTTTAATTTTTTTATCATTATTTCAGAAATTTCTAACTCCTTCCTGTATTCTTTAAGTAAAGAAGCATAAAGATCTATATTTTTAAATAATGCAACCTTTCCTATACCCAGATTAAAATGCTTTTTTGCAACTCCATATAGTATATCAAAAGCTTTTTTTTCTTCGGATTTATTAAGTAATTCAAAGAGAGTATAAATTACTTTAATCTGTTTTTCCCCTAAATCATCAAGGATTGCCTTAGAGGTAAAGTATTTTGAAGTATGAGTATCAGAAAGCAGTACAGAAAAAAATTGATTAAAAATTATTATACCAATTTCTTGAAAATTTTTTTCATTAAGCATAAGACTCCTCTTTAGCTCACTATTTCTATTGAATCACCTTATCGAAAAAATGACTAATGTCAACTTAAATGGAGGCTACTTAAAAGCTATTTAAAACACCCTCCACTCCTAAGTTCCCATTTCCTCACTCTTTTGCATGAACCTTTTATTCCACACTATTCATTAAAACAAGTTCTAAACAGGACTAGAGTAATTTAATATCATCATGGGAATATGTGGGAAAACAGCAGAAAAGGATTTTTAGAAGGAGATCTCTTATAAAGGTCTTTGCAACATCTTTTCATATAATTCTATGTACTTTTTTGCACATTCTTTGTGATTAAACCTCTCTTTTGCCTGCATCATAATTCTTCGTATATTTGACGTTTTTATATTTTTTGGCATTTTATAAAATCTCATTGCCTCATCTATTGCCCAGAAAAGCCCCTGTGAGTCAAAATATTTAAATACAAAGCCATTTCCAATATTGTTATAAGGATCCAAATGTTCCACTGTATCATGTAATCCCCCTGTATCATGAACCACAGGAAGAGATCCATATTTTTGTGCTATCATCTGAGGAAGGCCACATGGCTCAAATGATGAGGGCATTAAAATAAAATCTGATGCAGCAAAGGCAAGCCTTGCTAGATCTTCATCAAAGTTACAGACAGCAACTCTATTATGAAACCCATGAAAATTTACTATATTTTTAAATACATCAAAAAATGAACCGTCTGCAACAAATACAATCTCTAAATTATCGTCCCAATACTTTGAGACCACCTCATATAAAATATCAGCTAAAAGCTGACATCCCTTTTGCACAGGATCAAGCCTAGAAGGCCAAAAAAATAGAGGTGCATTTTCGTCTACAATAAGCCCCAACCTCTTTTGAAGCCAAATCTTATTTTCCCGTTTTCCACTTACAAAATCCCTTGCTGTATAATTTCTTACAATTGCCTTATCTGTGGATGGATTAAATGACTCATCAGGTGCATTCAATATACCTACAGCACACCCTGCATAATATTTGTTTTTTATTTCCTGTCTTACAGTATGTCTAATAATGTCGTGATGCCCTTCCACTATTTCTTTTAAAAATGTTTGGCTCACTGTATTTATAAAATGAGATGCAAAGATACCTGTGGTTAACAGATCAACTCGATTGTTATTTCTAGATTCTTCATAATTTACTGGCATCCTCTCAAAATAGAGATTCTCCCAAAACTCTGCTGCATCTATACCGTTATTTTCAATCTCTTCAACAGTGGTTAAGAGTGTATGGATATTGTGTATGGTAAAAAGGACTGGAATCTTCATTTTTCTCAAATATGCTGGAATTAACCCAGTCATCCAGTCGTTGCAATGGACCAGATCTGGCTTCACCCTTAAAATTATATTATTAATTACCTCACGCTGAAATACCAAAGACACTTTTAGATTATCATACTCATATAAGGAATATATACCTTTTTTATAATAAAAAGCCCTGTCTCGTGCGAGATGTATGCGTTGTTCACAGAGATTTTCCATGTAAACCTGAAGCTGTTCATTATACAGTTTTTTAATTATATTTTGTCTTTTTGTATATATTCTTCTATAATCAGGTATTGCAATGTGTATATCAACACCCATATTAAATAATTCTTTAATCAACATAGCTGACACATCAGCAAGTCCCCCTGCCTTTGCTGATAGATAACTGGCAAGAATGCCGCTACCCTCAGGCAAAGATGTCACCTCTGGAGTGACGATGAGGAGGCGAGGTGATGTCTTAAAAATAAAGGATGTTTTCATAATAAAATTCCCCCTCCTTCTATAAAAAAACTATTCTGACCATTTTATAAAATGGGGACTGAAAACTAAATAATCATCTCCTTTTGGAACTATCCTTGCGTTAAATCCATAACGTCCAGACATACCACATTTAACCTTACACTTATAAATATATAAACCTTCTTCTGCTTCCTGATACACATCCATGGTAATCACTTCACTCTTTTCTATCTCTTCATATCCTTTAAATTTCCCTAAATAGAGCTCAACACTTACATCAGAGGGACTTAATTCTCCTAAATACACTTCAACAACTACTTCAAATTCTTGTCCTACTCTAAAATAAGATGGCCCCATTTTCATTGGTTTTCCAATTTTAATCTTATCCCAATGTTTTTTTAATTTTTTTCTCTGCTGAACAATATTTCTTAATTTCTCAAAATTATTATTCATTAATTCAAAATAATTGGCTGAAGCCTTTGAATAATAATTATTCACATAGTCTTTGATCATCCTCTTTGCAGAAAAATTCACAATTCCTACTTTCATTGATTCTTTCATCATGTGAACCCACAGGTGGGGTATATCCCCTCTCCTGTTTTGATAAAATAGAGGAATAATATCTTCCTCTAAAGTATTATACAGGGCCTGGGCCTCTACCTCATCTTGATAAACTGGGTCATTATATTCTTTTCCGCCACCAATCTCCCATCCCCTATCTTCTCTGTATGCCTCACACCACCATCCATCTAACACACTACAATTTAACACTCCATTTATTGCTGCCTTCATACCTGAAGTACCACATGCCTCAAAGGGTCTTCTAGGAGTATTGAGCCATACATCTACTCCTTGAACAAGATGTCTTGCAATATTTATATCATAGTTTTCTAAAAATATAAATCTATGTCTCACATCATTATCTCTACCAAATTCCACTATTTGTTTAATGAAATTTTTTCCCTCCTCATCCTTTGGATGAGCCTTCCCAGCAAATACAAATTGCACAGGATACTGCTTCGAGGTAATCAACCTTTTCAATCTTTCGCTATCTTTTAAAAGTAATGTTGCCCTTTTATATCCTGTAAAACGTCTGGCAAATCCAATGGTCAATACATCTGGATCAAAAACACTTCCCACCTCGTCTAAGATATGTTGAGGGGCATTTCTTCTAGCATACTGTTTTCGCATCATATATCTGCAAAATCTAATTAATCTCGCACGACTAAGCTCCCTTGCTCGCCAAAGCTCTTCTTCATAAATTCTATCAATCCCTTCTTTAATAGCTTCCTCACTCTCTAGATACCATTTTGGAGCTATATATCTTTCAAAAAGAAGATGATTTTCAATAGATATCCAGGAGGTTACATGAACACCATTGGTCACATGTTTTATTGGCACCTCTTCTAAGGGCCTATCTGGCCATACATGATGCCACATCCTTCTTGCAACATGCCCATGAAGCTTACTTACACCATTACAATATTGTGTAAATCTCAAACCAAAAGTAAACATACAAAACTTGCTTGAAGGATCATACTTCCATCCCTTTTGTCCCCATGAGATGATCTCTTCAACAGGCACGTGAAATATTTCTGTATATGGCTCTAGATATGGCCTGACCATATTTACATCAAACCTATCATAACCAGCTGCCACTGGAGTATGTGTAGTAAATACATTGGTCCTTGGCAAAAATTCCATTGCCTCTTCTAATGTAAGGTTCAAGTGCCTTATAATCTGGGCAAGGCGTTCAATACACACAAAGGAACAATGACCCTCATTTAAATGACATACTGTTGGAAACATCCCTAGCTTCTCCAGCAGCTTCATTCCTCCAATGCCAAGTAAAATCTCCTGTGCTATCCTTATGTGAGGCTCACCTGCATACAACCTTGAAGTTATCTCCCGTATTTCTGGTGGATTATCCATAAGATTAGTATCAAGCAAGTAGAGTTCAACTCTACCAACATCGATCCTCCATGCCCTTGCTTTAATAAGTCCCATGGGAGATGGGATCTCTATATAAATCTTATTACCATTTTGATCTCTGACCCTTTTTATAGGAAGGTAAAAAATATCTGTTTCAGGATATTCTTCCATCTGCCAACCATCATTGGTCAAAAATTGTCTAAAATAGCCATACCGATAAAATAAGCCAACAGCTACCAGGGGCAAGGAAAAATCAGATGCTGCCTTTAAATGGTCACCTGACAATATCCCAAGACCCCCTGAAAAAATTGGAAGACTCTCATGAATCCCATATTCCATTGAAAAATATGCAATGGTAGTCCCTCCAGGAAGCCCTAATTCTTCAGGAGACTTCTTAGTTAACACCTCTTTGTCAAATTGTTCCCTAACTTCTTCTAATTGCTTAAGAAGGGACTCATTTGCTGCCAACCTCTCAAGTTCATGTTGAGAAACAAGATCACAAAACAACTTCAGTGGATTTTGACCTGCCTCCCTCCATTTTTCTGGACCTCCACGCCTTAAAACATCTAATGCCTCAATCCGCCAAGACCACCAAAGATTATCCACCAATGTCTCGTAAAATTTTAATTTTTCTGGGACCCTGGGATATACATGGAACGACTTAAGATTCTTCATATTTTCCCTCTTTTGCTTTTTTCAATTTATTTAAAACCCTATATAATTCACTAACACCCCACGCCTGTGCCAAACATCCCCTCTGATTGTGAGGTGCATCCCCATCCATAATCTCTGGAATATGGCCAACACATCCAGAATTCAATATGGTCTTTGATGAGCTTAGCAAACTCAAACAAAAATCAATACTCTCTATTCCATAACATCTAAAATACCCTTCTACAAACAAAGGAAACATCCAGGTCCATGCTGTGCCATTGTGATATGCTGGTTTTCGCATTGTGTCTTCATCTCCCACATATTTGCCTTTATAAGGATAAGTCTCATCTACAGCCCCTTTTGGGATTGAACGCAATGGAAACTTCACTCTTTTGTCAGCAAGGGACCTTATACCACCAGGAATTATAAGAATAGCAGCTGCATCTAAAGTGGAAGCCATTATTTTTTTATCATCTACTAACTGAAGGGTGATTGCAAGCAATTGGTTTGGTCTGAGATGATCGTCTGGTTTTGCTATTTTTGCTTCTTGAAACCCACAGGTGTGCAGACAATCTGAAAGATAACCTATCTCGTCATTATAATATAACTTTGTAACAACTTGTTTAAGTTTATTTGACATTATTTCCCATGTCAAATCTTTTACACAAAAATTATTTTCTGGATCTATTTTTTCAATAAGTCTTAATGAACTATACCAGAGTGCCTGAATTTCTATTGGATATCCTTCTCTTGGAGTGCATGCTGGATAATTGGTATCCATCCATGTAAAATGTGGTGGACTGTATATTAAATAGCTTGAGTTATCCATTTTTATATTATTTTCTGTACCTTTTATGTAATTTGTCACAATTGAAATAATAATATCCTTTAAAGATCTCTCTCCCACCTTAGTTTCTAAAACAGACAGACCTTTCTTCTCTACTAATTCTTTCACAACAATACAATACCACAGCGGAGCATCAGAGGTATCCCTATTTAACGGCACGCTTGCTTTAATCAAATTAGGCAGTGTACCATTTTTTTCATACCTCCCAAAATACTTTAATATATCTAAAGCAAGCTCATATTCTCCATCTTCAATCAGTGCCCTTGTATAGATTAGAGAATCTCTACCCCAATCCAAAAACCACGGAAAACCAGCAACAACGCTAGATGAGATTTCATTTTTTACTAAAAATTTCTCCATTGCCTTTTTTAGACCTTGAGAATATGTATATCTTTTCTCTTGCATCACATATGGAGAGCATCCTTTAAATTCAATCTCTTTATTTACAGCTGCAACTAAACAAAATCCTTCTCCATCTCTTACATTTACTTCAAAATATCCTGGACTAAACAGATCATTATAAGGGTCCAATCCCCGCTCTTGATCCTTTTTAAGATGCACCATGTAGTTCCACTCTGGCTCAATGACAAATCTTCCCTTTGACACAGCCATGTTTAGCCTTGCATGGGATACAGGATTAAATGAAAAACCATTGTCTATTTTTTGTACGGCATTAGGAAAAGTGGTTTCAGGCCCTAAATATGCCTTTGTATTTTCATGATGAGACCTGCACTCTATATCAGGTCTTAAAATTATCTTTACATCATTTTTCTCTTCACTATCTTGTTTTGCCAAAAATCTATAAAATTTTAGCTTAACTTCATTGTCACTATTAGATAGCTCTATGGTAATTGCTAGATGTATGTGTTTACCAATACCTGTTGGTACATAAAAATCCCACCTTGCTCTATTTTCAAAATCAAAATAAAATCTCTGCATAAGACCTTTATTTAAATATTCGCTATATCCCTGATGGACCACCCATATTCTTAGCCTTGTAAACATCACATATCTATCATCCAAATGATTTGGATTTGGGTTTGCAGAAAGTATTGCATTATACTTTGTATCAATCTGGGACCACCACACAGGAATATAACACAGAGATCCTCTTTTATTTGATGCAAGATATACAAAGTTTTCTTTCATTATCTCATATCTAAAAAATTTTGTCTTTATTTCATCGTCTATGAATTCTTCTAAAAACAGAATTGAACCCTGTTTTTTTTCTACAGCCTCACCATAACTAGTAATATTTAGCTCTCCAATCTGAGTCTCCTTTATTATCCTTTGAGGGAAATTGAATATAATAAAATGATATCCAGCATTGGATCTTAAAGACTTATCTGAAAATATTGTATTTTTATTGATCTTTATTTTAATGCGGAATGGATATTTATTTATAAATATCATAATTGATGCAAATGGAAACAACACTACTCTTTTTATATCCTCTGGATATTGCCATTTTACAACATGTGTTGTCAATTTTTTTAAAAATCCATAAGGATCTTCTAAAAATTTCCTTAAATACTTCTCTTCATCAATCAAAATATGGCCAAATCCTTTTAAATAACTCAAAATTCTATAGATCTTTTCCTTAGCAATTTGATTAATTACTTGCTTAGAAGTTACTTCTTTTGCATTACATAAATCATCAATTAGTGCTGCATCTTCTTTTTTAGGACTCAAACACAAAACTTCACCTGCATCTAGATCTATTTTATATTTCCCATCTTCCTTTATTAAATCCTTTTTTGCGCCTGTTATTAAATCATAAAATATGGTGTTATCATAAACTATATTAAAAAAGGCTGTCTTTGCATTAGATGTATCAAGATTGACAATTATTATTAGATAATCTTCTTGAGTTTGTGATTTTCTTATAGCTACAATCACCTCATTGGGACCTGATTCAATGAATGTTATATCTGTATCTTTAAAAAAAAGTGGATGGTGTTTGATGATTGTATTCAGCCGCTGAATATATTTCACTTGATTTTCAGGACTTCCCCAATTCAATGATGTAATTTCATGTACATTTATCTTTTCTTTACAAAACCATTCAACACCGCATGCAAATCCAAAACTTCCTGCATATGACAAAAGTGCACAAAGCCCATTTCTCATTTTAGAATAATCTTTTGAAACAGAAGCAAGCCTATTATTGTCATGTGTTTCTGAAAAATGCACCATTATCCCTTCTTGTTTTGAAACTGACGTGGCAAAATTAACATATGGAATTATTTGATCCTTTGTATAGTTTTGAAATAACTCTGAATAGGCCCAGTCATAAAGTCCATTTAAAAGGGATCTTGTAACCTCAATTGGCCCACCAAGGCCTTCTAGAAAAAATACAGTATCAGGAAATGACTCCCTTACCTTTGAAATAATATATTCCCAAACCTCAAAAGGTAGCATGTAACCTGCATCACCTCTAAAGCCATCTACTCCCCTTTCACACCATGTCAAAAATACATGAGCCATATATTCCCAAAGATCTTTTTTGGAATAGTCCAATTTGGTAAGATCTGCCCAAGTGACACCCCAGACAACAGGGACCTCTATCTCTCCATCAGCTGTTCTCTTAATCCACTCTGGATGCACATCATGTATCCTGGATCCCCATCCAGTGTGGTTTATGGGAATGTCCAGTATTAATAGGGCATCCCTTTTGTGTATCTCATCTGCAAGTTCCATAAATTGTTCAATGGGTGTCTTTTTTGGATCAAATTTGGCAAGTGCCCTCTCAACCTGATAAAAATCTAATACTGCATAGGGACTACCCATCTTACCAAGCTTTCTATAGGTTGTGGGCACAGGAAAAATGGGAAGAAGCTGAATGTATCTACATCCAAGCTCATATATTATGAAGTCTAATTCTTCTATCAAATCACGAAAAGTACCAGATGGCAAGATTACATGAAATCCCGCCTTTTCAAGTGTAGTTAAATCGTACTTAGCCATCCATTTAGTATCTTTTTTGGATGGACCAAAGAGTCTTACAAATGCATTGTATATGGTATTTGCACCAGATGTTATTGCAGGTTTTACATTTAAAATCACATTTGGACCCTCAGGCCATATTAGGTTATTATTTTTTTGATCATAAAAATAACATTTTGCTTCAAAATGACCTACTTCAAAAAGGGGCAGGGTAAGTATATATTTTTGATCATCCACCTTTTCCATGGCAATGTCATGCCAATCCATATAAAATTTTACCTCATTTCTCTCCACTCCTCTAATTATCTCTCTTCTCATTGTAGATGCATTTCCAAGATTTGTCCTTAAATATCCTTGACCTTCTCCAAATTTTTCCACTAAATTTAGCTCAAAAGTTATAGTATCCCCCGTAAATTTACAAAATCTTTCACCAGGTTGAGGATATTGTTTTATTTTATTAGTTACAACCATTTTCAAATTCCTTTTTTTTAAAATAAGAATATTCCATTTTATATAAGTTCTGTTCATGAAAGGATAATTGATTTTAATGATATTTTCAACAACTCTTTTCTAAATGTGATACTTGACTTCACAAAAAATTAGACCTATTCACGGTTTATCTCATTTTTTTGGTAGTAGTAATAATTTTTGTTAATATGATAAAATAATAAAAAATCAGAGGGAGAATCAAAAGGAGAATATAGATGGAAAACATTATTTCTACAGGGATCCCTGGGTTAGATGAGATATTAAATGGAGGACTTTTAAAAAAAAGGGCATATTTGCTCAGGGGAGGACCTGGAGTTGGAAAGACTACCTTTGGATTCCACTTTTTATTACAAGGGATTAAAGAAGGAGAACCAGTACTTTTTATAACCCTTGGGGAGCCAAAGGAACAACTTATAGCTAATGCCTCTATGCTCGGTCTTGATTTAGAGAAGGTAAACTTTTTAGATCTAAGTCCCTCCCCGGATTTTTTTGCACAAATAGAAAGTTATGACATATTTTCTCCAGCAGACGTAGAAAGAGAACCAGTAACCCAGAATATAATAGACGCAGTTGAGAAAATAAAGCCCAAAAGGGTATTTATAGATTCTATGACCCAATTTAGATATTTGGCTCCTGATACATACCAATTTAGAAAACAAGTGCTCAGTTTTATTAGGTACTTAACTCAAAATGATGCTACAGTGTTGTTTACCTCAGAGGCAAGTGGTGAGGCCCCTGACGATGATTTAATGTTTTTATCTGATGGGATAATTAATTTGATTAGTAAAGAAAATACGCGATATGTTTGTGTATCAAAGCTTAGAGGTGGAAATTTTCTCTCTGGTCTCCATTCATATGTCATAAAACATGGTGGAGTAACAGTATATCCCCGTCTAATCCCAGAGGACTATGGTATTGAGTTTAAACACGAAATACTGTCATCAGGTATTCCAGAAATAGATCAAATGTTACATGGCGGTTTAGAAAGGGGGACCACTACCATTATCTCAGGGCCTTCAGGTGTAGGTAAGTCAACATTTTCTATGGTATTTTTAAAAGAGGCTGCAGGTAGAGGTGAAAATTCTGTAATCTATTCATTTGAAGAAACAGAAGAAAAAATCTTGAGTAGATGTGAATCAGTAAACATCCCTGCTAGGGCAATGGTTAAAAACGGAAGATTAAAGATAAGACATATTGAACCATTAACAATACTGCCAGAAGAGTTTGCCAATGTAGTTAGACAAGACGTTGTTGGATACGGAGCCAAAGTTGTGTCAATAGACTCCACCTCAGGATTTGAAGTTTCAATTGGTGGTGAAAACCCACGTGAACACTTACATGCTATTTGTAGATATTTGACCCATATGGGTGTGATGGTGTTATTGCCAACTGAGATCAAAGAAATTACAGGGACATTTAAAATCACAGATCATCATATAAGCTACTTAGCAGATAATATTATTTATTTAAGATACTTAGAAATTAAAGGACAACTGAAAAGGGCAGTAGGGGTACTTAAAAAGAGACTGTCTGATTTTGAAAAGACCTTACGAGAATATGAAATAACAAAATATGGCATAAAAGTAGGAGAACCCCTCACCAATTTAAGAAATATCTTGTCAGGGACTCCTGTTTTTATAACACAAGAGAGGGATTCATAATGAATTATGAAAAAAAGATACTTATAATTGGGAAAAATAAAAGGAACAATGAATTACTTTGTGATTTTTTAAAAAAAAATAGCATATTATCCAATGGTCTTACAGATTTGCAACAAGCCAATGAAAAAATAAAAAATGATAAAGAAATCCATTTGGTACTTGTGGATGTGTCTGGATATGATAGATCAATCTGGAATTTTTTAAGTATCCTTTTTGAAAATAGAGTGCCATTTTTGGTAATATATCCTCCTCAACATACCCAAAGAACTTCTCCTCCCCCTGGTTCCCACGGGGTATTGACTAAGCCTTTAAATCCAAAGGTACTTCTTTCTCTGGTGAAAAATCTTCTTGAGGGAGAATAAAATGAAGATAGGTATATTGGTACATAATAAGAATAATAAAAATCTTCTTTTTGATTTGATAGGGAAAAAATATGAGCTCATGGAAATAAAAAGGGATTCTGATTTATATGAGGATCTAGATTTAATAATTGTGGATGGACTAAACATGAATAAATTTAAAGAAAAGATCAAATCCAGAAAATCAGCTGAAGCTCCTGTTTTTTTACCTGTTTTACTTGTAACAAACAGAGAAAACGTAAAATATATAACGAGTCAGTTATGGATAATAATTGATGAATTAATATTAACACCCATAGAAAAGGTTGAGCTAGCAGCAAGAATAGAAATCCTTTTAAGAGCCAGAAATTTGAGTACCATGTGCCAAAACCTCGCCATTACTGATCCACTGACTGGTCTATACAATAGAAGACATTTTTTTAAACTGGCTGAGATAGAAATATCAAAGTTAAAAAGAAATAAAAGACCATGTTCCTGTTTTATGATAGACATTGATAATTTTAAAAGTATAAATGACACGTATGGACATATTGTTGGTGACAAGGTATTGTTAGAGGTTGGTAAAAGGGTAAAGCAAGGGATTAGAGACTATGATATACTTGCAAGATATGGTGGAGAGGAATTTATTGTTTTTTTACCTGAAATAGATCTAGATAAGGCTGTAGGTGTTGCAGAAAGAATTAGAAAAAATATAGCCAGCTCAAAAATAGAAATAAATGATGAAGTAAAAATACCTGTAACTGTTAGCATTGGAGTGGCATCTGCAAAAGGAGAGGATGTAATACTTGATAAACTAATAAAGAATGCGGATAAGGCACTATATCTGGCCAAGTATGAAGGTAAAAACAGAGTCACTGTTATTAATTATGTAAAGAGTAATTTATGTAGTAATTCGCTAAGTTCATAAATAGTAAAAGGCTTCTGCAAAAATTTATGTTTGCCATTAAAGAGTCCTAGATAGTCAAGTGCATCAGGAGAATAACCAGACATATAAATTACTTTTATATCTGGACAATATTCTTTTAAAATATCAGCGACTTTATTTCCATCCATGTGAGGCATAATTAAATCTGTTAAAAGGAGATCAAACTTTTCACCTCTTTCTTTTACCAAGTTTAGTGCTTCTATACCATCTTCTACAGAGACTACTTCATATCCTGTATAAGATAGTAACTCCTCTATCATTTTCCTTACTAAATCATCGTCTTCAACTACCAAAATCCTTTTGGGCTCTTTAGCAAAAAACCACTTTTTTATATCCTTAGGTTTATGTCTTACAGATCCTTCAATTTTTGGTAAATAGATCCTAAAAATAGTACCTTTCCCAATCTCTGAACACACATCAATTTTGCCACCCCATTGAGTGACAATTTTATATACAGTTGAAAGTCCCAACCCTGTGCCCTTTCCTTTTTCCTTGGTTGTAAAAAAGGGCTCAAAGATTTTATCAATAACATCAGAGGGGATTCCCTTACCTGTATCAGCAATACTCATTAACACATATTCACCTGGTTTTAATCCAAGATGTTTACTGGAGTATTCGTCCAATTTTACATTCTTTGTTTCAATAATGAGTTTCCCACCTTTAGGCATGGCATCCTTTGCATTCACTGCCAAATTTAATATAACTTGTTCTATCTGCCCTGGATCCACAAATATATCATCTAGATCATCTGCAAGTGAAAGTTCTAAAGTGACATCTACTCCTATGATCATTTTTAACATATTTTTTAACTTATTAATCAACACATTTAAATTTACACGTTGTGGTTCCATTGGGCGTTTTCTGGAAAATGCAAGAAGCTGTCTGGTTAGTGTACTAGCCCTTTCCCCTGCTTTAACTATCTCTTCAATTTTATTCCTTTTTGGATCCTCTTGTTCTATCTGGTTTAATAATATCTCTCCATAACCAAGGATTACACCTAAGATGTTATTAAAATCGTGGGCCACACCTGCTGTTAATCTTCCAATGGCTTCCATTTTTTGTGCTTGAATAAATTGTTCTTCAAGTAGTTTTTTATTTTTTCTTTCGGTTTCAGCCTCTAAACGAGCATTTAATATTGGAGCTATATAATCACATATTATTTTAAGTAACTCTATATCTTCTTTTAAATAGCCCCCCTCTTTATTTGCTACAACCATGTTTCCTACCAGTTTTTTACCATATAAAATAGGTACTCCCAATACATTTGAGACTGTCACATGGCTATCAGGAACCTCAAAGGGCTCATTACTACAAAATACATCCCTATTGAGTAAAGTCCTTCCCAAAATCTTTTGCCAAGACTCCCTTGGAAAAACCAAATTATTATTATCTATTTTATCATTATATCGGACATCTTCAGTTACAGAATAGCACACATAATTGCCCTTTTCATCAATGTAACCAAATACTCCCATACCACTGCTTAAATATCTTAAAATTATATGCAAAGTATGTTTATAAACACTGTTGTCAGGATATATGAGAAACATCCTGGCTATTTCATTTCTAATCCTTAATTCTTTCTCAGAGTTTCTCAAAGAATCCTCTAAAGCTATCCTTTCTGTAATATCCCACATGACAATTAGCAGTGAAGGATTCTCCCTATACACAACATTCGATGCCATTAAACTAAACCACCTTTCCCCTAAATCCCAACATATTTTCACTTCAACAGAACCACTTTTTGCACCCGTGGAGATTTGTTTTAGATAATCTTTCAGGATACTTTTATGCTCACTACAAACTAAATCAAAAAAGTTTATATTCTCTAATTTATTATTATCAAGAATACTTAAAAATCTTGAATTTGCATACACTATTTTGTTATTTTGAAGTATCAAAACCCACGCAGGAGAAGCCTCTGTCAAGGCATGGTATCTCTCTTCTGACTCCATTGAGAGCCGTCGTGTCCTAAGCAAGATCTCTACTCTGGCTAATAATTCAATCTTTCTAATTGGTGTAAATATCATCTCATCTATTGTGCTCCACAAATGTCTAGTTACAATTTTTAAGTCTTTAAGATTTGTTACAAATAAAATTGGCAAAAATAGAGGACTTTCTGACTTCTTTTTTATCTTTATTTTTTCAAAATAAGTATCCAGAGAATAACCATCTACAATTATCAAATCAAAAACATCCTCAAATAATTTCGCATCATTGGAAGCAACAACTTCATATTTGTCTTTAAATTCATCTAAATAGGTTAAGAGTTGGTTTCTATTTTCTTTATGTTTCAAAAGTAGTAAGATTCTACTTTTGTTATACATTGTTATTATGTCCTTTAAAATTTGCCTTCTATTTAGTATAAACACATTGTTTTTTTAATTAACATACTCATGAGACCAAGGTTTTTAATCTTTCTATTAATAACTTTTTGCCTTTAACTTTTTATTATTCAGGTCCATAACACCTATAGGGCTCATTATAACTATAATGCTTTACAACCTCTTCATAATCATCAAACCAATAGGCATTGGGATTTTTCTTAAACACCAAAAAATCTCCACTCTGAACTTCTTCTGCTGATCTATGATATCTAAAATATATTTCTTCATTGGATTGGGATACTACTTCAATCTTTCCACTTTCATGGGACATAACCAGCCTCGCCCTTTTGGCTAGGCCAGAACATTTTATTTGAGCCTTTTGAAAAATCTCTAATGCCCTTTCCACTGGAACAGCATAACCTTTATTTCCAATTGTTGGCCTACATATAAACACATAATATGGTGTTATACCTGTAAAAGAAAGCTTACGAAAAAGTTCTGCTAATGTATCTTCATTATCGTTTACACCTTTTAACATAGGAGTTTGATTTGCTAAGATAGCCCCAGCTTTAATTAAAAGGCTAGCTGCTTTTAAGGATTTTTCTGATAATTCATTTGGATGATTAAAATGGGTCATAATATACATTCTTTTGTGTGGTAAACTGTACTCTTTAATCATTGTAAGTAACTGGGGATCCTCTAATATCCTATTAGGATTATATGCAAGCATCTTGCTTCCTATTCTAATAATATGCACATGGTCAATCTGACGCAATCTGGATACAACATCTTTTAACTTAGATGTGGGAAGCATTAATCCATCACCACCAGTAATTAATACATTTGTTATTTCTTTGTGCTTTTCTATGTATTTAATGGCTTCATCTAGATCTTTTAATGTGTCTTCAGTTGGTAATATAAAAAGCCTTTTTCTAAAACAAAACCTGCAATATCCAGCGCATTCCCTACTCAGTAACATCACAACTGTGCTTTTGTATTTATGCTGAAGTCCAGTAAGTACTGTATATTTTTTTTCATTTGATGCATCATACCTTCCCCACTCTGTAAGCTCATGCTCTTGAGGAATAATTATCCTTTTGATTGGATCATTGGGATCATCCCAATTTATAAGTCCAAGATAGTGTTCATGGGCCTTAAACCTGAATTTTTCACAAACCTCCTCTACCTTTTTTAGATAATCATTTGGTATATTTGGAACCTGAGACAAAACTGTATAATATTTTCCAAACATAAAACACCCCTGTTGGTCTTATTTATATTGCGTTTATGGGATTGCATTTAATTTATTTTAAAAATTTAATCAAGTAATAAATATAGATGTGATGTAATTAAGGTCTTTGTTTTCATCAAGATACAAAATTAAAGATGTTATTTCAATTAGTCTCGCTTATAAAAAATCTATCTTCTAGCTTCAACAAAAAACATATTGGGACCTTAGGAAGCTAAATTCCCTCTATATATTTATTACAAGAGTAATCCCTAAATTAGATTGGACTTATAGATACAATTTCTAATATCTCTTCCACATCATACACTCTGCCTTTTCCAACTCCAGGACACTCTCTTGCAACTTGGTTCCATCTATCTTCATTTCTCAAATTTTTTAACCAGAAGGGATAAGCCTTGCATTGTCTTGGCCTTACTGGATAGATTAAACAACTATTATCTTTATAAAAGATACAGGATCCGTCGCTTAATTCTTTTATGCTGTATGAATCTTTATATGGATATAAATATTTTTTTTTAAATCGGGATTCATCAATCTTTAAAAACTCAGCAATTGCCTTTATTTCATCTGGTGCCACATAAACAGTTCCAGGCTCACCAGTGCAACATCTGCCACATCTTTGGCATTCAAACCTTAGTCCATTTTCAAAAAAATACTTCATTATCACAAATACCCTCTCACTAAATAATTTTCTTTTAACATATCAGTATCATACCTAAAATAACATTCTATCCCAGAATTTACCTCTTTTAAAATATTTCCTTCCATATCTTCAAAGGAGTATGTATTTGCAGAAATTTTAACTCTTACAAGTCCAGGCACCAATATCTCCAAATCCGCAGAACAATCCACTTTATGTCTAACTGAAATCATATATTTATTTGACGATATCTTTTTTATCACTTTAAAAACAATAGGATTTTTTTGTTTTGAAGGTGTTAGCACTGCAACTCTTCTATTTGGCAAGAAAAATCCAGTGTTACAAATTCTTGTTGTAGCGCTACTAAGCTCTTTTATATATTTATCTAATCTAAATCTTTTGTTTAATACATCGTTTATAGCAGTGGCGTATGTATCAACAACAGGTCCAAGATAAGATGAAGTCTTCATTCTACCTTCTATTTTTAATGAATCTATTTTATTTACTATAAACCATTTTAAATATTTTATTAGACAAAGATCTTCTGTGGAAAAAAAGGCACTGAATGGTTCATCTTCAAAATATTCCCATAAAATTTTATCTGGCCTCTGTTGTTCTTCAACAGCTATGCCTCTTATCTTATATAAAAATCTGCATGGATGTGTACAAAGCCCTTGATTTGCAGATCTATTATTTAGATACGCACTTAAATAACATCTACCAGATATTGCCAGACACATGGCGCCATGTATAAATGTTTCAAGTTCAATCTCTGGATTGTTTTTTCTTATGCTTTTTATGTTGTTTAGATTTAACTCCCTTGCAAGATTTATCCTTTTGATGCCCATCTCTTTCCAGAATGAAACAGAATATGAATTACATGTATTTGCCTGGGTTGAAAGATGAATGGGAATTTTAGGAAGATGCTTTTTGATTATTGAAATCACACCAATGTCTGCCGCAATTATTGCATCAACAGGCACATCTTCTAGTTGTTTTAAAAAATCCTCAAATCCTTTTATTTGATGATCATATAAATATGCATTTAAGCAAAGATAAATCCTTTTACCATAAAGGTGGACAAGGGATACTGCCTCTTTTATTTTATTTAATGAAAAATTTGCCCCTTTAGCCCTTAAACTAAAGCCTTGAGCACCAATATATACTGCGTCTGCACCATAGGTCAGGCACGTTATAAGCCTCTCCATATTTCCTGCAGGACACAAAAGCTCTGGTCTCAAATTCCAAGCCCCTTTTGTCTTCTATATTCTTTCATCTTTTCAACTAAGGCATAAGGTATTTTTAAATTTCCTTTGCCCTTACCCAAAAAGATGCCTTTTTTAACACTGCCATGAAAATCAGATCCACCACTAATTAGAAGACCCAATTCCTTGCATAGGTTTAAATATAATCTTTCTTGCTCTGGTGTGTGTTCTGAATAATATACTTCCATTCCATCTAAGCCAAAACCTTTAAGCCTGATAAGTTCATCTTTTAATGCATCAGGTCCTAAATTCAAAGAATAAGGATGGGCCAGGATCACCAATCCCCCTTCTTTTTTTATAATATCGATTGCCTTTTTGGGTGAAAATTTTGTTTTTGGGACATAGGCAAGACCATTTGGACCAATGTATTTTGTAAAGGCCTCATTTATATCTTTAACAACGCCCTTTTTTACCAAGACTCTCGCAATATGTGGCCTGCCAACTGTGGTACCATTCTTAACTATCTCAAGCACTTCTTCATATGTAATATCTATTCCAAGATTTTGAAGTTTTTTTATTATATCCTTGTTTCTTGAGTGCCTTTTATCACGTAAAAACTGAAGTTCAGCAGCAACGAACTTTGGATCTTTTGATATCCATAATCCCACTATATGCATCTGTCCATGGGGATATTCAACACTTAGCTCACATCCAGGGATAACTTCAACACCATACTTCTCCCCAGCCAAGCTGGCCTCTTTTAGGCCTTTTACTGTATCATGATCAGTTATGGCTATTGCCCTGAGTCCTTCTTGTTTGGCAAGTTTCACCACCTCTTCTGGGGAATATGTCCCATCAGATGCCGTGGTGTGCACATGAAGATCAACATAATCCATAAAAAACCCCTTTTTCATTTTCATTTTTTATAAGCAAAATACATTTGATCTTTTGTATTGAGTTATTTAATCTAAGTCAAATAAAAGCTAATGCTTAAAAAACAGGAGGAAAGAATATGGCGATTAATAAGGAATTATTGAAAATCCTCGCATGTCCCAAGTGTAAAGGAGATCTGGAATTAACAAAAAACGAAGATGGTCTTATTTGTCACAAATGTAAGCTGGTTTACCCCATAAAAGAAGAAATCCCCATTATGCTCATTGAAGAGGCCATAAACCTGGATGAGTTCTTAAAAGAGCACCAAGATTGACATCCTCCCCTTCCTTCAGGAAGGGGATTCCCTGTTTTATACAGGGAGCAGTACTTCCTTACAGGTTCCCGCTGGTTCCTGCTTCATCATATGCACCCTGGCATACTCCACAGGCTTAACTTCCCGCATGCCCTGCGGTAGGTAGCCCCTTGAAAGAATATTTATTGAGGCTACATG
>Ga0256842_1001016_pt1 | contig 23764 bp, 42 predicted proteins | sample 4559240metaG_FD_185973 | JGI IMG/M metagenome (GOLD analysis project Ga0256842, IMG submission 185973) | Hydrothermal vent microbial communities from Guaymas Basin, Mexico - 4559-240 | ecosystem: Environmental > Aquatic > Marine > Hydrothermal vents | place: Mexico: Guaymas Basin | collected... | reverse complement strand
CTGCCTTTTATCTGCTTCGCTCAAAACGGTATTTCATCTTCATCTAAATCAATAGCAGGCAGAACAACGTCACCGACCTTGCGGCTGTTGGTAGCCACTTTGTTGATTGGCTTGTTGCGGGGCAGGCTCATTATAAACTGGCACTTGTCCGTGCGGTGCTTGATATTGTTGTGCAGGCTGTTGATAACCTTGATTTGCTTCACCGTTGCTTGATTGAGCAGGTGGTTGGTACTGTTGCGGTTGCGGTTGTTGCGGTTGTTGATAGCCCTGATTTGCTTGAGCAGGTGGTTGGTACTGTTGCGGTTGCGGTTGTTGCGGTTGTTGATAGCCCTGATTTGCTTGAGCGTTGTTTGATTGGTTGTCGCTTTTCTTGTCAATAAATGTCACTTGTTGCATCTTGATTATCACTTTTGAGCGATTGGATCCGTCTTGTGCTTGCCAAGTTTGCTGTTCCAACTCTCCTGTAATGCCAATCATCGAGCCTTTATAAAAATATTGATTGACTAATTCAGCAGTTTTGCCAAATGCCGATACATCAAACCAACTTGTTTTTTCTACTTTTTGTCCATCTTTTTTATAACTCTGGTCCACTGCAATACTAAAAGATGCAACAGCGCTTCCACTTTGTAAATATCTTAACTCTATGTCTTTGCCTATTCTGCCGACTATGTTTACATTATTCACTTGTTTTCCTTTTTATCTGTACTACCAAACCCACCATTACGCTCATCTTCACTTTCAATTCCAAAGAGGCTTGACTTGTGTTCTAGTAGAATTAATTGACCTATACGGTCACCTTTTTTGATTACATATTCTACTTTATTGTCTGCACCACTATGAATATGTTCTAATGCTGGATTATCTTCATAAGTACCATCAGTTGCATTACAACTCCAACTTATAGGATTATGAATATTCATCTTAATTTCATCCACAAAATCAAGGTCAATCACTCCTACACCATTAGCAAGCATTAAGCCTTTAGCAGATAACGAACTTCTTATCATTAATTGTAAATAGTGAGATTTTAGAAATTTGTCTTTTATATGAATTAAACTATCTTCTTCAGAAACATCAATGATACCAGCCTTAAACCTTTTTTTGTGCCATCTTTTCATATCTTTAACCATTGGCACATTTTCTAAAAGGCTATCTAAATCAATCGCAATACCAAGCCCTACAAGCTTAGTCTCTCCTGCTCCGATAGTTATATTCTCATTTGCATAAACATCCACACACGCAGAATATTTGCTGCCTCGTGTTGGCAGTATTGCATCATTTGTTACTTTTTTAAACATTTAACAACTCCTTATTCTCATAAATATTTCCGATAACTTCTGTTTTATTTCCAAAATCACAAATAATATATTCTGCTAATGGTCTTGCATCAACAAGTTGAAGTATAAAACACCCGTTTACATACTTAACTTCTCCATAAGCTCCAAAATGTTCTTTAACAATATCCCCCTCGTAAATCTCCACGCCGTTTTTGTCTTTTAAGCCTGTGTATTGAAGCATTATGTAGTTTTTTGAATTGAAATCTAACATAGTCTGATAATTTAAAAATGTACTATCTAATAACATTTTTCTAGTATTTACTTGCCATGCTCTAAACTTAATCTCACGCATCTTCAATAACCTCATACTCATGCTTTTGAAACTTACACATAGTTCCAAATATCTTTACCGTGACAACTTTTGTTTTTGCATCGTAGTGTTCAACACTCAATATAATTTTATGATCCAATAATCTTATCTTCATTTTTTTACCTTTTGTAGTAGATTTAGTTTTTGTCTTTTTACACCTGTAACGCTTGATAGTTCATCGAGTATGTAGTCAGACACCTCATAGCTTGTCATCTCTATATCTCCACTGTATGCATCAAATGCGTAGGCTTCCATCTGCTTGTCGTGAATGTTTGCATGTTTGCTCATTGCATCTGCATAGAGATCGTAAAGTCGTATGGCTACAGATACGGCATCTATTCGCATATTTTTATCTATAAAATGATTAACAGATTTTTTCCAAACTATGTTTGCCAGTATTGTTGCTTCATCAAACTCTTTTGCATTTGTCCTGGAGCGTTTATACATAAACTTCTTAATACGTCTTCGTATCTCATTTATAGGCTTTTTCCTCTCAGATGCTACTTTTGGATCATAGTTTGACATAATGCTGCCAATGATAGAACTGATCATGATTGCGTTTTGAAGTGGTGTTGTTTTAGTTTCCATTTTTCATCCAAACAGCACAACCGCCTTTTGCTATAATCTTCATGCAGAGCTTTTTTGCATCTGGTTCATTGTCAAAATAGCTATTGGACCATTTTCCGTTGAATTGTTCTTTGCAAACATAGCTATTTGGAATATTCATCAATTCTCTTTCTTTTCTCTTTTTTAAGCCTCTCAATATTTTCTTTAAAGAGTTCTTCTTTTTTAGTTGGCTTAATGCCAAGCTCTTTGCATTTTTCTCTATACGACTCGTACGCATTGTTAAACATCCTTTCATCCTTATTTTAGTAATTTAAAAAGCTTGAGTATTTTCTCTTTTTGCTTATCTGTCATAGGCTCATCAAGGAGCTCATACACAAGCCATTTTGCTTCTGTTACTACTTCTTTTGCATCTTTTAGCAGCTCTTTTACACTTGGCTTTCTCATTACTTCTTCCTGGTGTAAAAGTTTCTTAACGTGTAGTCTTTATGATCTACATAGTCATCATTTCCGCCACGCACAAACCATCTGGCCAAAACAGCTATAAGAGCAGATATGACCAAAATCCATACGACTATTACAGCTGTCTCTTCCATCATTTATCCTTTTTGTGTTACAATTTCTTTGTTTATTATTTTGAGACGTCATTTTGAGACATTTAGAATAACTTTTCGGCGAGCTGCTCTAACAGCTCTTCGAATCTCTCAAAACCGCTTTTAATCCGTTTTGCCATTTTGATCACCTCCATCATCAGTTTTTAAACACTCTGCATATCTAATACAGCTTATGTTTGTAGATATATCCATCAGGATCTCAGATAGTCCAGCTTTGCCCTCAGCTTCTGCCAAGTATTGAAGCTTCAATGCTTCTCTTTCAAGTATGTCTATCACCTCATATTTTGCTTCTAGCATGGTGCTCCTTTGTATATTCACGGTGGAGACTTTTGCTATAATGTTGTTGCGAACACATAAATCAACAAAAGGCTCCATAATAAACATAAGGCTTTTAAAATGACTGAAGAAGAAAAATACTCTACATATGAGCAAAACCTCAAAGTACATCAAGAATCAAAACGGAACATACTGAATATAATGCTTTCAACATCTATGCCGCATCAACTGCAAAACATAAAAACCATTCTTTGGATAAATCTTCTCTTTGTTGGATTGGCAGCACAATATCTTCGAGATATTCACTTTAGTGTTTATCATCTTTTTTTCTACATACCCGTTGTAGTAAGTGTTTCTTTATTGCTTGTTGCCATGCTAAACAAACGCTTTAAGTGGTACGGAGGTTATGATGATATAGACTACAGCTATACTCTTTATGAAGAAGATAAACCTCATGCATCAATGCTTGCAACATTACTTAAAAATGATGATATAGCCATCAAAGAAAACAGAAAAATCATGAAACATATAGCTACATTTATGCACTATGCTCTTTGGAGTACTCTTGTTGCGTTTATATCATTTATTTTCATAGTTGCTTTAAACCAAGACTACAAAGGAGGTGATAAAATCATGGCAGATGGCAAGAAGATAGAAAAGCCGTCGCAACAGCCGGTAAACACTACGCCGTCAAACGAAAGTTCCGAGCGAAGCGACAAAAATCCTACACAGCAAAAGTAAGCCTAATGGCTTACTTAATCATCAAACAGTGCTATTGTCATAAACAAAAGCAGCATAAGCCACCACCAATCTTCCATCACTTATCCTTTAAATCTCTGTGCAACACATATCAGGGGGAATCTATGTTGTAGTATCTATGGGACTGCTATGTGCTGCATCGAGGTTTATGATATAATTTTTCAAAAAGGTTTTTTATGGATGCTTCACTTGTAAACATCAGTATAAATGTAGGGCTTTTAGCAACAGGTTTTGGAGCTGGTTATATGGTCGGTAAAAGTAGAGTACCAACAACTGTTCGCCGTGAATGCGATATATGGTTTGAGTACAATCCAAAAAGTTATGCTTCCATAGAAGTGTACTATCAGGGAAGCAAAATAGTTACCAACGGTTGCCATGCCCTCATAGGCAAAAAGTGCAAATACACAGATAAGAAGTGCATTTTATTATAATCTTGCAAATATCAAACCTAATAAAAAACCAACTATCAGGTAGATTACGCTTACATCTTCCATGTTTTTAATCCTTTTTTTAATCTCTGTGCAACACATACCAGGGAGAATCTATGTCGTAGTATCTATGGGACTGCTATGTGCTGCATTGAGGTTTATGATATAATAATTACTTTAGGAGTTGCTATGATTATGTTAAAAACAGAACCATTTGGTAATGAGTGTACTTTTGGAATTAAGTGTGATGTTTGCGGTGAGCCTATCCTCACGCATCGTGATGGTGTTTTGTTTTTTAAACATCATGAGGGTGAGAATGGATTCATACGCACTTTATGTGCCCACAAACAGTGCCAAAATAAAATCCCAAATGTAAAATCACTTGAGTCTAAAGATCTTACAGAGTTTTTTGAAGTTTTTCTTCCCAACTTGAGATTTGATGAGGACTCTTAAATCTTCCATCTCCTCTTTCATAAAATCATCGGAGTGAGTTACTATGTGTTTGAGTGGCACTCTTATGCTTGATACCTCTCTTCTGATGTTGTAGTTGTCTTTTTCTTTTTTATCATTATAGATAAATATTTTAAAGTCATCACCACGATAAGGGTTTGAAGCTATAAACTCTTTATACTTTTTTTCTCTAAATTGTCTTGTTTCTTTTGACATTTTGTATCCTTTTTTTAAATCTCTGTGCAACACATACCAGGGAGAATCTGTGTCGTAGTATCTATGGGACTGCTATGTGCTGCATCGAGAGTTAAAAACCTAACACCGCTTGAGAATGTTTTGGTACTGTTTATGTTTAACATGCTGTATGACACATATAACTATGTGCTACTCCTGCGTCAGCTTCTTTAAGTAAATCAACACAAACAAGTTCCACTTCCAAGGTGGTTTCCTTGTTTGGATAAGAGAATATTAACACTTTGGTAATTAAATAGAGCTTAAATTATTAACGCTTTGGTAATTTTATAAAGATATAATATTTTTCAATAAATTTTGTTATCAAGGGAGTTTTATATGAAGACTATATTTGCTGTTCTTATTGCGTTTATCTTTATTGCATCTATAGCTGATAATGAAGAAGAACTTACAAGATATATATACTCTATACTTGGTGTTGCCACTATATTTTTGATTGTATATATTTTAAAAATTCGTCAAAACAAAAAAAAGATAGCTTCCTTTCCTTTTTCATTTTATTCAAAAGTTGTTGGTGTGACATATGATAATGATGATGGTTCAAGTAGACAAGAAAATATAAAGAAGTACTTATCTGTTGGTGATGAACTTCATATAAAAGTGTACAGCTATAAAGGTGAACCTGCCATTGCGCTTCTGGCAAAAGAAGGAAGAATAGATACACAAGTAGGACATTTGTCAGCAGAACTTGCATCTGAAATAGTATCCCTACCTGATGATGCTGAAGTAGCTGTTGTTGTAAAAGATATCACTGGCGGAACAAAAAACAAATTAACATTTGGAGTAAATGTCGAAATACTGTCAACGCATAAAATATAATGCAAGATAGTTTTTGATTTTATTTACTAATAAAGAACATTTTATACAGTTTATTTAAAAAATTAAAAAAAAGAAAGGTATTTATTTGTGCTCTAACATTATAAATGATTTTACTATAGAACATGCAAACACAGTCAACAGCATAGGTCTTACATGTAGTCTTGAAAATACTGTGTGTGATGAGGATATAAGATCTGACAATATTGAGCTATATATAAACGATGAAGTCATAACAGAACATATGAGTATGGAATTTTTTAAAGATGAAAAACTATTACATCGTGATGAGAATGGAAAGGTATGTAAGGTAGGGTTTATTTCCTTAATGCGAGAACATAAGCGACATCAAATCACAAAAAAATTGCATGAAAAACACTTACAAATACTATCTGACAATAATTTTAAACAGATGCAACTGACTGCTATTTTAGATGGTCTTGCCGTATGGCCATTGCTTCTTTTTAAATTTGAAACTCAAGAATTTAAAGAGATGTGGGTAAATGAAGTATTTACTTATATGATAGAAATATTAGGATACAATTCTAAAAAAGCAAAACGATTAAGTAATGCAGATATGCATGATATAGCTCCTTTGCTGAGACCTCAAAATAAAGAATGGTTTAGCAACTGGGTAAAAAATAGTATGGCATTGCGAATGTATAAGGATATCCGATGAGTTTGCAGTTTAAAAAGTTTGAAGTAAAAACACCAAGCGGTGAGATCATCTTTTTTGCGTATGTTGCAGACAAAGAAGCATTTAGAATAGTTCAAGATGCGACAGGCGGATTTGAAAAGATATTTGTATCTCTCATAAAGGGAGAATTCTCCTATTCACTATATAATGAAGAAACAAGGTCTATAGAAGAGTACACTATCAATACAGGTGATGCACTGCGAAATATTAGCGAGTATATAGAAATACTTCCAACATTTTCACATACGCAGGCAAGCTTAGATGATGCTGCAATTTATCATCAGTACTCTTTGCATTTTCATGGTGCAGACTACAATATGCACAAAGGAATGGAGCCTAAATCTCAAGAAAAAGTAATGCTTTTCTTTTATGCAATTCATACTATTATGCACTATTCGCTTACACTTGCAGCAAACAATCCACACTACAAGCCGCAAAATTTTTCAACGGCAGAGGCAGCAAGTATAAAACTGGATATGTACAGCACTGTTGACATGACAATTTTTAAAGAAGCATTTGTTTATGTTTTAGAAGATTTAGAATGTGGATCTGCAAGGCAGCTTGAAACATTAAGTGAAAATATACAAAAGGTTTACAAAAAGCTTTTACAAAAGTTTTCTGAACTTTCGAAGTTTCATAATCTTGATTTACTTAAAGTTACACTTAACGGAAGAGTTTATACCATTGATGATTTTAAAAATATTGCAGAATTATCACAAGGTATCATGCAAAGACCATTGAGCACTACATGTGTTATTCAAAGTGTAAAAGACAACTATAGAGATGACATGTATGATGCACTTGTTGCTGATACAAAAAGCTTTTCTCATGAAACAACATGGAAGTATGAAAAAAACGAAGCACTCAGTAAGTTTTTATACTTTAAAAAGGGTGAAGTTGTAAAACTTTCAGGAATGAAAGTAAGCGAACACATACGGTTTCTCGATTCTGTAGAGTTTTTAAGAGAAGATTTTGACATGACAGATCATGAGGTTGAAAGACTTCAAGAAGGCAGAATCAATGTATCGACATCAAGAAAAAAGATAACACTCTCTACTGCTCACCAACAAGCTTGAGGCGTGCGGAGACATTGTTAAAGTTTGTCTTGTTCACGCCTACAACCTTTGCAAACTTCACATCACCAAACATATCATCATCTATGCGAAACACTGTTGTCTTAAAGTGCTCGTTTGCATTGACAGGCTTGAGCATCACTATGCCGGCATCTTTGTTTTCTACAAACACTTTTATGGCACTCTCACCATTGACACTGTAGTAGGCAAGGTCTCCGTGCCTTGGCATAAGAAGCGGGTCACAGATGACCTGGTCGCCGTTTTCTATCTCAGGAGCCATACTCTCACCATCAGCTACAACACAAAAGAGCTTCTCATGCCACTTATCGGCTGAAAACATACAGTAGCTGTCCTCTATCTGCAAAAAGTTTTGCTCAGCATTCCCGCAGGATGATGTGCCTATGATAGGTATCTTTTTGACCGGTGTTTTTGATTCATCTCCAAGAAGATAACTCTCATCTACATTAAAAAGCTTTGCTAGTTTTGGGATATGTTCAACTGAGAATTTTCTTCCTTTTCTATTTAATGTATCGCTTAAATGAGGTGCTTTCATCCCTATATATGTTGCTACATCTTTTCTGGATATGTTATTTTTTTTAATCAAATCTATTACTTTGTCTACCAAATCCATATAAAAACCTTTAAATAATTAACAAAATGATAACATTATAATATTACCAAAACAGTAATAGTTTAAGCTGTATTTAATTACCAAAGCGTTAATATTTGCACATGGAAACACTAAACACAAAAAAAATCAAGCAACTTTTAGAACAAAAAGGTGAAAAACAGCTCTCTTTTGCTCACGCAACAGGACTGCAACCCGGAGTGGTTAGTGCTGCATTTCACGGCAAAAGAGAACTCCCTATGCGAAAGATTTTAAAGATAGCATCATACTTCAATGTTTCTCCTTATGAGATTGTATGCAAGAATGATACTACAGCTCAACCTGATAAATCTACTACAAATCACAACAAGGATGTAGCGTAATGAAAAACAAGGCATTAAAAAAGGCTGTTAAAAAGTCTGTAAAAATATTTAAGAAGTACGGTTACTCTGTTACGAATAAAAACATAACAGAGAGTAGCCATTTTATAGAGATGAGAATCTCAGCAGAACCACTAAAGGAAAAGTAGATGTTTTACTTTTCTGCTATTTTTTCTAAAGCAGCGGCGATTCTTTCTAATGTTTTATTAGAAGCTTCCTGCGCTTCACGAAGTTTTTTTAACTCTGCTTCTATACGAACTGCATATCCATCTTGCATTTTAGTATGTCCTTATGTTTATTTTGTTTCTCTGTGGAGAGATTTAACAATTATATCACAAGGGCATACTAAAGTGAATGAAAACCAAAACAAGGATGCAGCATAATGAAAGAGTACATACACAACAAACGGCCAAAAGAACCAAAGCTTTGCACGATGATTCGCCGCAGCATATCTCTAAACCGTAAAGAGCTTGGGCTTAGTTTTGAAGATGTGGCAAATGAGCTAGGTCTCAGCGAAGGTACACTCTCAAACAAGCTCAAACCTGCAAAAGCTGAAAATGATATGACACTCAGTGAGTTCATACACTTTCTTGAACTTACAGGTGACTTATCTTCTCTTGAATATATAGCAGGACTGTTTGATATGGTCCTTGTCAAAAAGAGTGTAGAGAAAGCAGATGTAGCAGATATAAACTTACTTGTAGATGTTGCCAACATTAAAAACTCTGATGTTTTTCGTGTTGTAAAAGAGTCTATGAGTGACGGGGTTATAGATGAAGATGAACAAAAGAGCATACTTGAAGCTCTTGAAAAAGTGCAAAAAGCAAATGCAAGACTAAAAGATCTTGTGTTACACCTTGCAGAGAAGGAGTAGGGCATGGCATCACCATTTAAACAGGGCTCTCAAGCAGATAGACTCAACAAACATTTTAAGTCTGGAAAGTCACTTACACATGATGAAGCATTTGCTATGGATATAGGAAGACTTGCACAGCGTATGCAGGACTTAAAAAAGAAGTATATCGAGTACACGGGCAAATGTCCTATAATGGTTTATGATGAGCCAAACAACAGGGGTGGAACTCGTGCTAGATACTTTTATAAAGGCGCAGGATCTCCACTTGAAAACAAACCTGGTGTAAGAGCATACTGATGCAAGACAATCTTTATAACATAGCGTTTGAACGAAGCATACTAAGTTCTATCATCTTTGACCCTGCGATATTTGAAGAACTTTATACTATGCTGCGTATTGATGATTTTTACTTACCTGCACATCAAAATATTTACCGTGCCATGTGTGAGTTAGAAAGTAAAAATTTACCAATAGATGAAGAGTTTATAAAAAAAGAACTCGTAAAGCACAATGCATTTGATGAGAATGTAATACTTGAAATACTTATGGGTAATCCTATCGCAAATACTAAGGCGTATGTGGATGAGATTGTCGATAAGTCTCGTGTAAGAAAACTTATATCTCTCACTACCACTATTAAAAAATCTGCCATAGAAAACAATGAAACAAGCGATACTATCATAACCAAAGTAGAGCAGGAACTTAACGCCATCGTTGAGATGGACTCAAAAGACAGTGACTTTGGCATAATAAGTATAGATGATGTAGAAGATGGTGAAACAGAATTTATACTCAAAGAGTGGCTTCCCATACCAAAAGGAACAGTTACAATTATAGCTGCACCAGGTGGAACAGGTAAGTCGTGGACCTCAATGCAGTTAAGCATACGACATGCACACGCAAGTGGGAAAAAAGTGGCAGTATGGCTTAGTGAAGACCCTCTATTTGAGTCTAAGTCTCGTGCAGCTGCTATATGTAAAGATATTTTACGAACAGACAAAAGCCTTAAAAATATACGCCTTGTTTCAAGGTCTCCTATACAACTCATTCAAAACAAACAATTTTCATATGCAACCTTTTATAAGTTTAAAAAGAACTTTGCAGATTATGATCTCATCATCTTTGACCCTCTTTTAGCATTTTACGGATCTGATGAAAACGACAACTCAAGCGCAAGAATGTTTATGCAGCCGTTTATGGACTGGGCCAGAGATACAAATAAGTGTATCGTCTTCCTACACCACTCAAGAAAAGGTGGTGATAACACAAAAAGCAATGCAAGAGGTGCAGGTGCTTTTGTTGATGCTGCAAGAACAGTTTATGAGATAAATAAGATAGATGATACAAATGAATCTAATATGAGAGAGATAGTGCTCACTAAAGATAACTACGGAGCGATAAAACATCTCAAACAGTTCAAAGTAAAGAGGGAAATAACACCGCAACCAGTGGTGGTATGTCATGAAACAATATACGATTCTTCTCAATATGATACTGGCTTTAAAATCAATCCAACATATAAAACTGAAGAACCATCTTTAGTAATGGAAGGAGCTCAATTTTTATGAGAATGAACTATAAAACATACCCTACAGATTATGTGCAGGAACTTAATCAAAGCAGAGGTGTACAAGGACGAAAGAAGTCACGAGCATTTTTAGAGTACTGGAACGACATGGAACATGGAGATCATAATTCATATGGCTTTTATGCAAAGAGCTGGGAAGTATCAAAAAGTACAGCTCATGTATGGATAGATGAATTTATGAAAGAGATTGATGTTTTTCTTGGTCATTGGGATATCAGAAATAAGAGACACTATAACTATGCAAAAAATCAAGCCGAACGACAGCCGAACGAAACGAACGCCAACAAACCCCAAAATATAGGAGTTTGCAACAACCCACCAAAACGACAACCGAACGAAGATTTTAATTACTATAATAATAATACGCGCGGCTTTTTATTTGATAAAGACTATATAGACTTTTATTTCATATACAGTAGAAATACAAACTATCCAGGAAGTAAAACAGAAGCTTATGAAGCATTTGTAAATACTCATGTAAATGTAGATTTATTGAAGCTAGCAGCCATAAAATATTTAAATGATCAGAATGTTCAAAAACCTGTTGGTGTTAAAAAGTTCTTAGAGAATGAAGTGTATCTTCCTTATATGCCAAAATATATGAAAGTTAAAAGTGGCAATGAATGGTATCAGGGAACATACAATGATAAGACTTATGAACTAAAAGCTCCTGATGGTGGAACACTTGGAACTATTCCTCCTAAAATGCTTGTTGATTTGTTTGAAAAAGGTGAGATTATGTATCTAAAAGAATTGGAGAAGTGATGGCAAATATGGTTGAGATAGTTGAGAGAATGAAAGATATACTTGCAGATAAGTATGAAGATAAGGTTCTTGATAAGAACATTGCATATGAGCTTGGAATAGCTCCTGATAATTTAGCAGCAAAGAAGTCACGAAACTTAGTTCCTTATGATAACCTCACTGCATTTTGTGTTGAGCATAAAATTAGTACTGACTGGCTATTTTTTGGAATAGGTGCAAAAGAGAGAGACTATGCCAAAAAAGATATGTAATCAAGTAAACTGTCATGCTCTCATTCCTATGAGTGAGAGATATTGTCCTAAACATAAGAGAGATGTGACAGCAAAAAAGAACAGTGATTATAATAAGTTCAAGCGCAATAAAGCACATCAAGCTTTTTATAACTCGACTGAGTGGAAGAAAGCAAGAACTATAGCAATGCAAAGAACTGGTGGACTTTGTGAGGAGTGTATGAACTTTGATTTAGTAGTTAAAGCTGATGTAGTGGATCATATCATTCCAATATCTCAAGACTTTTCAAAAAGATTAGATCAGACGAATCTCCGCCCACTTTGTCACTCTCATCACAATAAAAAAACAGCTAAAGAAAACTCAAATAAGGGAGGGGGTCTATGATTTCTACAGATGTGAAGTCGTCCGTATCGACCTCACAGACTTCTCTTTACAAACTCTATTTTCAATGGGGTGGCTATTTTTGTGTATTTGTAGCTGTTTTTTTAAGGTTAGTATGTTTTTTGCTCAACCTTAAACGAGGAGTGTAGGTATGGCAAAAGGGATAGATTGGGATTTCATCCGTTCTGAGTATGAGGAGACTACTAAGTCGATTCGCCTCATAGCTAAAGAAAATGATGTGTCTCACGGTGCCATACAGAGACGCGTGAAAAAAGAGGGATGGAAACGGAGTGCAGCAGTAGAAGTTATAACTGATAAGGCTCTTGTTGGAGCTAATCCACTCCTGGATAAAGTTGCCATACGAAAAACAAAAGAGATCATTGATGCTTTGGGTGATAATTACTCACCTCTTGATGAACCTCTTGTGGCTGCCTTTGCTTTAAACTATTCAAAATGGATTGAAACTCAAAAGATTATCAAAGATGAGGGGTCCATTGCTGTGAGCTCAAAGGGGAGTCTCTATATTTCTCCGTATGAAAACCTTGCGAAAATGTATGAGAACACTTTTATTAAGATAGCCGGCTTACTTGGACTCTCAATTTCTTCACGCAAACGTATTGGTATGTCTACAAAGCCCGACACAGAGGAGGCTTCATTATTTGACATAAGCAAAGAGTTACTTGAGTGTGATGTCGATGTCTAAAACAAAAAGTGACAATCGTATACCTTACTACGAAAAAACATTCCAAAGACATAGAAAAGATTTAGTGGCAGTTGAGTCTGGTTTGCGTAATGATATTCGATTCAATAAGAAGTTGGGACTAGCGTATATCGTCATCATTGAGAAGCTATGTCATTTTGAGGGCGAGTTAGCAGGGAAGCCTATTGTGCTTGAGGAGTGGCAAAAAAAAGCTTTGGTTATCTGCTTTGGTTGGCAAAAAAAGCGACTTGATAAAGATGGAAAACCATTGCTTCGTGATGGTAAGCCACAGTGGATACGCAGGTTTAACACTGCATTTTGGTTCATAGCCCGTAAAAATGGTAAGAGTATTTTAGCTTCAGGTGTTGCTGTTGCTGAGGCTGTGCTTAGTGCTGAGTATGGAAACCAGATTGTATCATTTGCAACAAAGAAGGACCAGGCTAAGATTGTGTGGAAAGGGTGTGAGAGAATGGTAAGGCTCAATAAAGAGCTCTCAAAAAAGTCTCTTATAGCATACTCAACCATAGAGATAAAACCAACACAAACGACAATCAAGCCGCTTGGGCGTGATTCACAAACAGAAGATGGGCTAAGTATAGGACTTGGAATTGGTGATGAAATACATGCACATTCTGACCGCGGGATGATAGAAGTTGTTGAATCGTCGCAAGGGGCAAGGCTTCAACCTATGATGTTCTATATAACTACAGCAGGGTTCAACACTGCATCGGTAGGATACCAGGAGTATGAGTATGCCAAAGATGTTCTTGATGGCGTTGTAGAAGATGATAGCTACTTTGCGTTCGTCTGTGAGTTAGATAAGGATGATGATCCATTTGATGAAAGCGTATGGTGCAAAGCAAATCCAAACCTTGGCGTATCAAAAAGTTATGACTATATGCGAAAGATGGCAAAACAGGCAAAAGAGCGAACGGAAACACTTAACAACTTCCTCGTAAAAGATTTAAACAGATGGGTAACAGCTGAGGAGCATTTTATAGTGCTTGATGATTGGAATGAATGTGGTGTTGATAGCTATGATGCAAGTGATGTTGTAAGTGTGTTTCTTGGTGTTGACTTGTCTCGTAGTGATGACTTCACAGCAGTTGCAGCAACGTATATGTTTGCAGATGGAACTTTCTACACTACGCAGCACTACTATATACCTGCTGAGAATGTAAGAGAGCGCTCCAGAGAGCTTAGAGTTCCATTAGAAGCTTGGATACTCAAAGGACACATTACTGCAACACCTGGTGCAACTATAGACCTAAAATATATTGCTAGAGATATTGTGCAGATGATAAACACGCAAAATATTGATGAAATTTGCTACGATCCTTACAGAGCTGCTACATTGATATCTGAGATAGAAAAAGAGAGTGGCTTTGAAAACTGTGTGCAAATACGCCAGGGATATTTAACTATAAGTGAACCAACTTTTAACTTCCGCGATTATATTAGGAGCAAAAAACTACTGCATGATAAAAATCCAGTTACAAGGTGGATGGTTTCAAATATGACAGTAATTACAGATGCTGCTGGTAATGTTAAGCCAGACAAAACAAAACAAAATAGGAAAATAGATGGGTGTGCCGCAATAATAAATACCCTTGCCCGTGCAATCGCTTATGAACCTGAAGAGGAGAGTGTTTATGAGAGTAGGGGTGTAAGGGCGATTTAACTGTTTGTATTGAGGTTGATTTGAATTATTTTTGTTTTTCACGCTTTAGTAGCTCTTTTTTCTTTGTCAAGTGTGAATATTTTTAGCGAAATTATAAATTATATACACACTATACACATATTTTTAAATAGATTTTAAGTCTATAATGTGTATAATGTGTATATGAAAGGAGGTGAAAAGATGAATTCAAAAGAAATCATCAAACTTTTAAAACAAAACGGCTTCAGGTTAAAGTCCCAAAAAGGGTCACATAAAAAATTCATTAAAGATGAGAAGATAGTTATCGTTGCTGACCATGGCAAAGATGAAGTTCCACTAGGAACACTCAAAAACATAGAGAGACAAAGCGGACTTAAACTCCGCTAGGCTCTTGAAAATTTAAATAAGGAGAAAATAGATGGAGTATATAGCATTTATCTACAAAGAAGATGATACCTATGTAGCAGTAGTTCCAGACTTGAACTTTACTTCAAGCTATGGAGAGACTTTTGCAGATGCTGTGCATAATATCATCGAAGCAAGTGAGCTGTACTGTGAAGATTTAAAAACTTTACCAAAAGCCTCCTCTCTTGAAGAGCTGCTTCAAAGAGATGATTTGGATCTTCCAAAAGATGCTATTCCTCAGCTTATCAATGTCAAAGTTGAAAAACTGAAGCGAATAAATGTGATGATGCGAAGCGATATTATCGAAATTTTGCCGCAAAGACTTGTAGAGTTTAACGGAAATCGCAGTGCATATCTACAAAATTTAGTCATAAATGACCTGAAAAACAATAACATAGCCATTTAAAAAGTACAAATTTCACCTCTTTTTCCCTCTTTTTGAGGGAAATTTCACAACAACATTGCATATTCGCAAGCTTTTTTAAAATCTTTCTTTTTTTGATGTAGATTTCTTTTATGGAAATTTTTAAATACATCATAGCACTTTACATATTTTTTGCACTTATCATCGGAGCATTTGCTTATGCTGCTGCACTCTCTTTCCCTGCTGTGACAAATTACGCTTACAGTGGAGCACTTGTTGTACATGCTGTTGTGATGTTGACACTTTTTATACTTGAGATTAAAAACCCTCCATTAAAAGAACAAAAAAGTGAGACAGTATGAGTATTATCTCACGAATGATGCAAAGAGATGCTGTATCGACTTTATCAAAACCGACAGAGTGGCTCAGCTCTATGTTTGGAGGATTATCATCTTCTGGTGTTCATGTAACAGCAGAGAGATCACTGCAACATACTTCTGTTTATTCGTGCGTAAATATTCTGAGTGAAACACTCTCAACACTTCCTCTTTTTCTCTACAAAGAGGAGATAAAAAACAAAAAAAACATCAAACAAAAAGCAAAAAAACATCCACTCTATACACTTTTACTTGATGAACCAAATGAAGATATGACATCGGTTGCATATATACAGCTCGTTATGCTTGAACTTACATTAAGAGGAAATCACTATTCGCAGATTGTTCGTAACAAATCAGGTAAAGTAACTGCAATTAACCCTCTTAAAAATGAACTTATGCAGATAGTTCGTCTTGACAGTGGAAAACTTGTATATATCTACCGACATACGACACTTGGCGAAGTGCCTCTTGAAGCAAATGAGGTACTACACTTTAAAGGGATGACACTTGATGGCATCATAGGTATCTCTCCTATCACATATAACAGACATACCATCGGTGCTTCCATCGCTATGGAAGAGTTTGGATCTACACTTTTTAAAAACGGTGCGACACCATCAGGTGTGGTAAGCGGTGAGGGTGTAAAGTCTATGAGTGATGGTGCATTTGAGCGTTTCAAACAAAGCTTTAGAGAAGCGTACACCGGCATTATGAATGCAGGTAAACCGCTTATTCTTGAGGATGGATTCAAATTTACTCCTATTACTATTTCAAACAGAGATGGCCAGTATATAGAATCTCGTAAGTTCACCAAAGCAGAAATCGCATCTATATTTAGAGTACCACTTCACATGATAAATGAACTTGATAAAGCAACTTTCTCAAACATAGAACACCAATCCATCAAGTTTGTAACAGATGCCATCCATCCCTGGGCGGTTCGTATAGAAAAAGAGCTTAAAAAGAAACTCCTAACAAAAGAGGAGAAAAAAAACTACTACATGAAGTTCTCTCTTGCAGCACTTTTGCGTGGAGATATCGGTAGTAGATACGCAGCGTACGAATCTGCCATCACAAAAGGGTGCTGGATGAGCAGAAATGAAGCACGTGAGCTTGAAGATTTAAACCCTATAGATGGACTTGATAAAATGATAGTTCCGCTAAATTTTGGAAAGGAAGGTGACGCTAATGGCGAAAAAACAACGAAGTAAGGCTGAAATTATCGCTCGCATGAACGAAGTCGGTGTGATGAGTCGTTCATGTGGTCGTATGGTTCGCCGTGTAAGTGCAAACACACAAGAACGAGAGAGCGTGATAGATGTAGAAAATCGCTCAATCCCATTTATATTGGTAAGCAATGATAATGCAGGAGAGAGATATGACTGGTGGAATGATGAAGTATATATTGAAGAACTTGACCCAGACGGTGCGCGTCTTGATGAGCTTAGAACATTTTTCAAAGACCATCGCCAAGCAGTCGATACCGCCATAGGACGCATAGAAAATGCCCGAGTTGAGAGTGGAGAAATAAAAGCAGATGTTGTTTTTGGTACAGATGATGATGCATCGAAAGTTTTCACAAAGTACCAGGACCGCATTTTAACAGATGTAAGTGTCGGATACTATGTAAACGACATCATCGTAACCAGTAAAAAAGATGAACCAGACCACATACTCGTAACTGACTACACCTTAGTTGAGTTGTCGGCTGTGTGGAAAGGTTTTGACAAAGGTGCGACTATGGGTCGTTCACACTCAGCAAAAAAAGAGGCTGTAAAACTACGAAATACAGATGTACTTCGTAAAAAATTCAATTTAAAACTAAAGGAGATCTAATGAACAGATTAGAAAAACTGCGTGCAAAACTTGCACAACTACAAGGTCGCATGACAACAATGCTAAATGAGAATCCCGATGGACTCGATGATACACTCTCTTCTGAGTATGATCAGCTTGAAGCTGATTTTGATGCAACTCGTGCTGATATTGAAAAAGAAGAAAAACGTGTTGCTAAACAACAAGAGCGTGAAACATTTATGGCACAACCTCAAAGAGCTGCACTTGTTGAAACTGGTGCAATTACAGGTGAAGTAGTGCAAGATACAAACGATACCGACTATCGTTCTGCATTTTGGGCGGCACAAAAGAGAATGCCTCTTACACAACAGCAATCTCGTGCTTTAAGTGTCGGTGTTGATGCACAAGGTGGGTACCTTGTTCCAGAAGAGTTCCAAACAACAATCATCAACAAGCTTACAGAAAAATCATATATGAGAAATCTTGCTACTGTAAGTGTTTCAACATCAACTGAAAATATTCCTATTGAGGGTGCTGATGTTGCATGTGCATGGCTTGATGAGGGTGAAGCATATCCTGTTGGCGATGTCGGTGTTGGTCGTGTTGTAATGAAAGCATTTAAAATGGGTGTTACTATTAAGGCTACTCGTGAACTTTTACAAGACAGTTTTACAAGCATTGAAGCATACATAGCTATGAAGTTTTCAAAATCTATCATCAAAACAGAAGAGCAGGCTTTTGTAAGCGGTGATGGTACAAAAGGAGCAAGAGGTTTCTTACTTGATGCTACTCTTGGAAAAACTGCCGCTGCAAACAATGCAATTACAGCTGATGAGATCATCGACCTCTGGGGTTCTTTAGATGAAGATTATGCAGGTGAAGCACACTGGATGATGAATAGAAACACACTTGTATCTATTATGAAGCTAAAAGATGGTAACGGTGACTATCTTGTAAACAAGGGTCTTAACGGTGCTCCGTCAACACTTCTTGGTCGTCCTATTGTTATCAACAAAAATATGCCAGACATCGGTTCTGAAACAAAACCTATCGCATTTGGAGATTTCTCTTACTATTTCATCAAAGATAGAAAGGTTATGAACATGGTTCGTCTTGATGAGCTTTATGCTGCAACAGGGCATGTAGGCTTCCAGGTAGATAAAAGAGTTGATGGAAAACTTGTTTTACCTGAAGCGATCAACTACTTGCAAATGGCAGAGTAAAAGGTTAAGTGATGAGTACATTAGAACTCAAACTGCTAACTGGTCGAAGTGGACCAGATGGCAGTCATGCACCAGGTGACAAAATTGATCTACCTGTAAAAGAGGCCATAGCTCTTATTGATTCACATCAAGCGGAGCCTATGAATAAAAAATCCTATGAGATTGCAAAGAAAAAACTGCAATCGATTGAAGATGAAGTAAAAGCAAAAGAGGCAGAGGCAAACGCAATTTTAAAAAAAGAGACTCTTGAGTTGGAGTTGCGTGAGCTTTACGAAAAAGTTGCATTAAAAGTTGCAGAGATTGAGGGAATCGTCTTAAATGATGATGAGATTAAATCTTTTGTAGATGAAAAAATGCAAGGCGAACCACTGAAAAAAGAGGAAGATAAGTAGATGAAGCTCAGACTCATTACTCCGCCATCATCACTACCGATTACGCTCGATGAAGCAAAAGCGCATCTTCGAGTGTTGCACAGCGATGATGATACATACATTACTTCTCTCATAGAAGCGGCAACTGCTCAGGCTGAGGAGATAACATCAAGACAGTTTGTAGAGGCTACTTGGGAGTTGTATGTAGATGGGTTAAGTGAGTCGATGGAGCTCGCAAAATCTCCGCTTATTTCGGTTGAGAAGATAGAGTATGTACCAGATGGAAGTGATACTTTTGTACTTCTTGATGCTTCACTGTACAAAGTAGATGATATCAGTGAACCTGGTATTGTTTATAAAAAGCGTGATGTGAGCTATCCGAGTGTTTCAAATGAAGCAAACAGTGTGAAGATCACTTTTAGAAGTGGTTATGTTGGCGGAGTTCCTGCACCACTAAAGCAGTGGATGCTTATTCGCATAGCGACTATGTATGAGAACCGCGAAGAGATAGTTATTGGAACAATAACATCATATCTACAAAATGAGTATAACAACTTTCTTATATCTAAATACATAGTAGGAAGATTATGAGAAGCGGAAACTTAAAGCACAAAATAATCATTCAAACATATTCTGAAACACAGAATGATTTTGGCGAGGTTGTAAAAGGCTGGGAAGATTTTAAAACAGCCTATGCTTCTATAACTCCGTTGAGTGCTAAAGAGTATTACAAGGCAGGAACAAATGCCGAAGTTTCCCACAAAATAGAGCTGAGATATTTAAAAGATATTAAACCAAAGATGCGTGTAATGTTTGGCGCTCGTGAGTTTAGTATTGAAAGTGTTTTAAATATCCGTGAAGCAAACAAAACTTTGCAGTTGATTTGTACAGAGGTTGTTTAAATGGAAGGCGTAACAGGCTTAGATGAAGTTTTAAAAAAACTAAAAAAACTACCTGAGCGTATTCAAAAGAATGTAGTTGTCGGTGCAGTTCGTGCAGGCACTAAGCCAATTGTGAAGGAGGCTAAGGCATTAGTTCCAACAAACACAGGAACACTGAAAAAAAGCATTGGAGCGGTAAAGCGAAAAAGTAAAAATAAGAACATTATTCACTTTTCAGTTACGCCAAGAATTAAAAAAGGTGGGTGGTATGCTCACTTTGTTGAGTTTGGAACTTATGCAAAACTTGACCATCCTATGAAAAAACAGAGAACTGGAAAACTTGGCAAAAGAAGAGAAAAAATAGTTGCAAAAGGACTAGGGATAAAACCGCATCCTTTCATGCGTCCAGCCTTTGAGAAAAAGGGCGAAGAGTCAATAAAGTTTGTTAGAGAGTATATGAAAAAACGAGTTGATAAGGAAATAGCAAAATTATGATTGAGAAAGATTTGTTTAACACATTGAAAAATGTGTGCGATAGAGTTTACCCAATGATGATGCCAGATGATGCAGCTTACCCCGCAATCACTTATCAGGTCGTTTTTGATGGTGCAAACCAAGCAACAAACGGAAACTTAATGAGTAGAAACGTTCGCTTTCAAGTGGATATTTACTCAAAAAGTTATAGAGAGTCTAAAACTTTAAAAGATGAAGTTATAGCAAGCGTGATTGAATTAGGGGGAGGAAGTATTTCCGCTCAAGACCTCTACGAAGATGAACTAGAACTGTATAGACAGTTGATAGATTTAACTATAAAAAGGACATAACATGGCAATCAGAACTTCTGGTCACAAAGTAAGAATTAATGCCAAAGATGCAGGCGACTTGCAGTCAATCGGCAGCATTAAACAAAAAAGAAATATCAAAGAGTATGAGGCAATCAACACCGGAGTAATAGTTCAGGCAATCGGAAATGTTAAAACAGACCCTCTTGCAATTAGCATCCTTTACAATCCAACAGATGATGCCGGGGCGAAAGAACTCGAAACGGCTTTCAATGATGGAACCACAGTTCCTTTTGAAATTGAGTTATCAGACACAGCAGGGAAAAACGGAACAACTTTCGGATGGACCGGTGCGGTTGTGTCTGACTTTGAACTAAATCAAGAAGAAGACGGAGACGTGCTTGCCTCTTTCACTGTAAATCTCAACGGTGCGCCAACAATTACAGCGGCAGCATAGTATGAAAATACAACTTGATTATAAAATTGACATTGATGTTCGTGAAGGCAATAAGTCAAAAGAAAAGCTCTCTATCTTTTTCAGAGAGCCAACAAGAGACGAGAAGTTAAAGCAAAAAACGCTAGAGAAAAAGTTTGTAGATATTTACAAAAAAGCACAGAAAAATATAAACAAACAACGCTCTTTAGAGAAAAAAGCAGAACTTTATGAACTCAATAGTGACTATGACAAATCACTAAGAGCTATTGAGGAAAAAGAGACACTCGAAGAAAAAGCAGAGTCTCTGTTTGAAGAACTTGAAGAAATCGGCGGTGAAGATCAAGACGCATTCGCCGAAGAAATTGCCAAACAAAGATACGAAATGCTTGTAAGCGGTAAAGACAAAGAGAAGCTTGAAGTGTATGCCGAAGTGAAAGGCTATGTTGCTTTAATGCGTGATTTAGATATTGCCAAAGCAGAACTTGAAAAAAAGCAGTCTGGCGAATAGCAGTTGCACTAAAGGGCGATAAAAATGCAGATGAACTTCTTCCGTTTGAAGTTTATCTAGCAAATATTGCCGCAAAGTGTGAATTTAATGATGGTGGGATGGGTAGAGTTGGTTTTCTTTATGACTCAGCCAAAGACCAGTTGAAGTGGGCGAGACTAAGTGTGAAAAATCACATAGGCACAATCTTCAAAGTAGGGCAAATTTTAGCTCTAAGCGAAGATGATTATAAAAAAGCAAAGGTAAAAGCTATGAAAATGAGTAGTTCTTCAATAGCGGAAACTTTAATAGCAGCATTTGGAGATGGTAAATAATGAAACCAGTTGGAACAGTAATTATAGATGTTAAAGCGGACACTGCAAAGCTTGTTAACGGAATGGATAGAGCCGAAAGCACAATAAAGCGATCCGTTTCAAATATCCAAAAAACCATTCTCACGCTAGCTACAGCTTATGTCGGTATCCAAGGTGTAAGAGCTTTTAAAAATATGATTGATGATTCTCTCGATGCTGCAGACTCTACAGGGAAACTCGCCCAAAAGCTAGGCTTAACAACAGACGCCCTTTCCGAATATCAATATACAGCTAAATTCGCCGCAGTAAGTAATGGAGAACTCAACGCAGGACTTAGTGCCTTAATTAGAAGATTGTCAAATTTTCAAAGAACAGGTGGCGGTGCTGCAAAAACTGCTTTTCAAGAACTAGGAATAAGTGCCGAATATGCTCGCAAACACTTTACAAATACAGACATAGCGTTCAAAGAAATATTAAAACGCCTTGAGAAGATGCCCGACGGTTTCAGGAAGACGGCAATTGCTCAAGACATTTTTAGTAAAAGTGCAAGTAGTATCATGCGTATCACATCAAGTGACCTGCAAAAATTTAGTGAAGAAGCCAAAAAGATAGGCATTTCAATATCGCAAAGCACTTACAATATGGCAGCAGCATATCACGACCAAATGGATCAGATAGATGCAAGGATGAAAGGCTTTAAACGAACCATTTCTTTTTCGATGATAGCACCGCTTGATGCAGCATCCAAAACAGCTTTAACTTTTATTGATAATGCGTTTGGTAGCGATGCGACAAGTAAAATAAAAGGCTTTGAAAGTATTACAGTCACGGCTATTTCTAATATTGTGTACTCGCTCGGTTTTATCAAAGACGTTGGCACGGGAATTGAACTTGTATTGGACGGTATTAAGTTGGCTTTCTATTCTCTTGCAGGAGTTGCGGCAGTTGCGATTGAACCGGTACGAGTGATGATTAACAACATGATTGACGCTTATAATTATTTAGCTGATAGTCTAGGACAAGATAAAATAGGGTTTAAATTAGAAAGCAGTCTGCCGGATATAGCAAATAAAATAATATCAATTAAAAACGAAATGATGCATCTTACAGGGGAGCTTCAAAATGGAAGGATATCTGCTGAAGAATATAGTAAAAAATTTATAGCAAATTTAGCAAAGGTAAAAGAAGAAGCAAAGCATACTAAAAAAAGCATTGCCGATATTTCAAAACCTGCAGAAACTAGTATTTTTAAGACTAAAACAAAAGAACTGTTCGCATCCCAACAAGTATGGGAAGATTACTACAACAAGTTAAAAGATTACAAAACTGCTTGGCTTGTTTCTGATGACCGCTCAACTGCTACGACAAACGCTGATTTGATGGGGTTAAAAGGTGCTGATTATGATAAATATGTCAACAGTTATAAAAACAACTATCTTAAGAAGTTAGAAGATGCAAGCAAAAAGACATCTAAAGAGATTAACTATGTTTTCACTAACGCTTTTAAAGGAATGGAAAACACTTTAGTTGATTTTGTAATGACTGGAAAAATGGATTTTAACTCTCTTGCAAACTCTATCATA
>Ga0256842_1001015_pt1 | contig 23784 bp, 20 predicted proteins | sample 4559240metaG_FD_185973 | JGI IMG/M metagenome (GOLD analysis project Ga0256842, IMG submission 185973) | Hydrothermal vent microbial communities from Guaymas Basin, Mexico - 4559-240 | ecosystem: Environmental > Aquatic > Marine > Hydrothermal vents | place: Mexico: Guaymas Basin | collected... | reverse complement strand
CTCCTTGAATAATATTTAATGATTCTAATATACTATCCTCATTTGGTTCTAATATTGCTTGCAATGATGTTCCAAGTAATATCCCCAATATTAATCTAGCTAAAGAATTTATATTGTATTCTTTAATCAAATTATCAAAATAAACATCATCAATAATATTATTTTCTATAATAACTGATAAGTCTTTTAATAAATCACCTAATATTTTTTTTGCAGAAGATGACCACAAAGCCAAACTAATAAAATCATATAGTAATCTCAAAAGTTCAGTTTTATTCTTTATCATATCCTTAAAAAACTCAATGAAAACTGATGTCTTTTCTTTAGTAGTTTCCCCTCCTTTTAAACATTGTTCAAACTCTAATAAATATTTTTTACCCATAACTTTAATTACCTCAGTAAAAAGGCCTTCTTTATTTTTATAATAATAATTTAATTGACTTAAAACCACATCAGCTTCCTTAGCTATATCGCGCAATGAAACATTTGCATATCCTTTTTCAGATATACACTTAAAAGCTGCATTCAATATTTTCTCTGATTGACTAACTTTAACACTAGAATTTATAATTATCATCTCCTGCCAAATTTTTAAATACAAACTCATTTATTCTAACTTTATAACTTTTAAATAAATATACTATAAAAAAGTACTTAATTAATATCTGTTTTTATCATTTTCTTAAACCCAACAAACATATCCTCTACCTCGGTCCTATCAATATATTTTAAAGAGAATTTCCATCATTAACATTAGTACTTGTTGTAACGAAAAATAAGTTGTTATTGCTGCAATAAAACAATTCTCCCATTGAATAAATAATAATATCAAACATGTAATCTTTCATTTCTTATCTGTATTTCATTAACAATTTTATTAATGGCATACATTTGTTCTAAAAATTAATTACAATTTATTAATTCGTACGGACGTTTTAATATATTAAATTGTAATCCGTCTTAAAAACAAAGTCAAGACTTTTTAACTTCTATTTATACAGAAAATGAGACTTATTAAAAGGAATGTTCCTTTGGATATGGGATATAGATTTATCCATATCTAAAGGCACAAGTATTCTCTACTAAAAAAATAAAATGAAATGAAATATATCCGATTTACAAGGAAAAATAACATTATTTGCTCCCACATAATATGAAGCGTCATTGGATTTATTATTACAAATAACTTTACATTTTATAGCCGCTTAAACTCAATTTAAATTGTTACTATTAAATAAAAATGATACAATTACTTAAACAGATATTTTCAAAAGGAGTGATTTTATGCTTAAAGTAACTAATTTAACAAAAAAATATAAAAATTTTACAGCAGTTGACAATGTCTCATTTCAAATTAATAAAGGTGAAATAGTAGGTTTAATTGGCCCAAATGGTGCGGGAAAATCTACAACAATAAAATCTATTGTTGGATTGTTGAGAATTACAAGCGGCACTATCTTAATTAATGGGAAAATAAATGATTCAATAGATGCTAAAAAAGATTTTGCATATATTCCAGAATTTCCAAAATTATATGATAATTTATCAGTTTGGGAACATATTGAATTTATTGCACAAGCATATAAAATAGAAAATTACGAAAATCAAGCAATTAAATATCTAGAAAAATATGACATGCTTGATAAGAAAAATAAACTTGCTTCCGATCTTTCAAAGGGAATGCAACAAAAAGTTTCAATAATTTGTAACTTAATTATTGATCCAGAAATATTTTTTTTTGATGAACCAATGATTGGCTTAGATCCAAAAGCTATAAAAGAAACAAAAAATATTTTCTTATATTTAAAAAACAAAGGTAAATCAGTTTTCATTTCAACTCATTTACTTGATTCAATTGAAAAAATTTGCGATACAATCTTAATCATGAAAGATGGCAAAATAATAACTAGAGGAAGTATTGAAGAGTTAAAAGGCGCCAAAAAAATTACTTTGGAAGATTTATTTTTAGAGGCGACTGAATGATGAATGAATTAAAAATATTAATTAATAAAGATATTAATCAAATAAAAAATTATTTCCGTGAATTTAAAGAAAATAAGAAAAAAATGCTTCCTATTCTCTTTTATATTTTATGGTTTATTTTTATGTTAAATTCACAAAGTGAAACAAATTATTACTCTATTAATTATTTTAAAAACTTATCATTTGCTATATTAAGCGTTTTACTTATTATCAGCATAACTAATGTCTATTTTGAAAGAACAAGTTATTTTAATATGGCTGATGTGAATTTTTTATTTACAGCTCCAATTTCACCAAAAACTATATTATTATATTCTATATTTAAAACAAGCTGGAAGCAATTGTTAGCAGCTTTATTTATGTTTATTTTTTTATCTCCGTCTTTAATATCATCAGGAATTCTTTTCCCTGAAATATTATTAGGAGTTATGGGATATGCTCTTTTCATATTTTCACTTGAACCAATCTGTTTTATCGCTTCAAAGCTTGGAAAGAAATATAATTTAAAAGCTATAATACTCATTCTTTTGTTATTCTTAATACTTCCTATCACTATTCCAATGATAATAGAAAAATCAATTATAAAAGGTATTCAATCTGATTTAATGAATTTTATTCCTTTAATCGGGTGGTCACGCGGTATATTTATGAGTATGTTTAAGATAAGCTCAAATTTATTTATATTTATATTTTTACAATTATCATTTATTTTAATTATAAATCTATATATATTGAAAACTGCTTCTAATTACTTTGAAGATATGCTTTCTTCAACTGAAAACAAATCAAAATATATTGAAAATAAAAAAAGAGGGAAAAGCAAATTTAAATTAAAAATAAATTTCAATAAAAATAAAAAAATTTCACTTAAGAAAAACTATTATGGTAGCAAAGCTTTTCACTTTAAAAACAAATTAATTTCTTATAGAAATGATTTTCACTATCTTTTTGGAATTGAAACACTTGGATTTTTCATATTAGGTATAGGAGCAATTATTATAAGAAACATTAAGTTTTATGATTATAGTCTCATTACATTTTTTACTTATTTAACAATTATTATTTTATATATTTATACTCTTTTTTCAATTAACACAAACGGACAAGAAGAACTAGATATGCCATTTTTCTATTTAATTCCCGATAGCAATATTAAAAAAATTATTTCAGTTAATCAATTACCTGTTGAACGAATGATTCTAAATAGTTTAATTTTATTCATTGTTCCTTCAATAGTAGATTTTAAAAATATTCTTGCATACTTTTTAATGTTTATAATGTTTAACTCAATATATATAGTAATTAAATTTTCAAATATTTTAATAAGATCTATTTTCAGGAAAGAAGTCGATTTCACATTAATGCTGCCAATAATTAAAATATTTCAGCTTTTCCTAATAGCCATTCCTTCTCTAATAGGAGTTATAATTGCCAGTTTAGTAAATAATATAATAAATTTCGATTTACAAATAATCATTTTTATTTCAATTTTTTTAAGTAATATCTCTATATTGTTAATTCAATTGCTTTTGATGGATCTAATAATAAGCAGAATTGAGATCTAACAAACTTTATTATTATTTACATTAATTTGGGGTATCTATATAAAATGAAAAGATTAATATGGAATTAATAAAAATTGCACCAAACACTATAATACACAATTAAATTATTTGCATTTACCAATAACTGTAAATAAGGAACGAAATAAATGCGAGGTGGTATCATCAATACTCAAAATAAGCTCAATAAAAACAACTTAATTAAAATTCATTCATTTAAAAATTATATTTTACTTATATCGATGCTTATGTTTTTATTGTCAATTATTATTAATGATAATATTGAAATAAAAATAATGCAATTTTCATTAATAATAATTTTACTTATATTTCAGCTTCTTCTTCGTTTCTATAAAACAAATAATCATTTACCAATGATATATGCAGGCACTTTATTAATATGGGGAATCTTAAGAACAAATTTTTATCCGGAAAGGATTATGACTCATACTCCACTTATCGTAATTGTAATTTCATTATCAATAATTATTATATTTTCGAAAAAAATAAAAAATTATTTTTATTTATTAAATTTTTTCTTTCTTATAATAAATCTATATTTTTTTTCAAAAGATAATTTTATTCATTATTCAATGACATATATTTCAATTTTTTATATTTCCTATTTAATAAATTCAAATTATTATGATTCATTTATTAAAATACTTGAAAACGAAAAAAATATTATTAATTATCAGAACGAACTAAAAAAAGAAATATCAAATCGAAATAAAGATTTTCTAGAAATATCAGCAACTTATTCTAAAATTCTTAATTTTTCGCTGGAATCAAATATTTCCAGTTTTAATAGTGAATATAATTTCTTAAAATCTACTTTTCGTCTTTTTTACGATTTAATAAACGAAGCTGATTTTGGAAGTATATATATTATTCAAGATAATAAAGTAAACTATATTGATGCAATTGGACATAATATAGAAATATTAAAATTATATTCTTACGATGCAAATTATTTTGAATTACCTGATAATAAAATTTCGATTATCAACAATATTCAAAAAAAATATTTAGCACATGAAATCATACCTGAAAATATTATTGCATTTAAAAAAGCAACAAAACCTGTAAGTTCAACTTTAATTTTTCAGACAGCAATTGATGAAAATAAAGCAATTGGAATTGCTTTCGATATTAAATCTACAAGTCCTTTAAATTTTTCTGAATTATCCAAAACTAAAATTGAAGCTTTTAGAAATATTGTGAAACTTTATTATCAAAATGATGAACTCTATAACCTAAAAAAATCGCTTAATACAGATATCGCATATTCACTTACTAATTTATTACAAATACATGATAAATATACTAAAGGACACTCTGAAGAAGTAGCAGGTTTAGCAATACTTGTCGGAAAAAATTTAGGGTTAAGCCATAGTGATTTAGAAACATTGTTTGTTTCAAGTCTTTTACATGATATTGGTAAAACTTTAATTCCGGTAGAAATTTTAAATAAAAAAAGTCGTTTAACTGATTCGGAATTTAGTAAAATCAAAGAACACCCTATAATAGGATATGAAGCAACAAAAGATTTAAAATATTTATCTAGTATTTCAAATTATATTCTTTATCATCATGAAAAATATGATGGAACAGGTTATCCAAATGGTATTTCAGGTGAAGAAATACCGCTTTTTTCAAGAATTATTACAGTTGTTGACTCTTATAGTGCAATGACAGCAGAAAGACCATATAGAATTTCCATGACAAAAGAAGAAGCTAAAAAAGAAATAATCAAATGTAAAAACACACATTTTGATCCATTAATAGCAGATACATTTATTAAAATTTTAAATGAAAATGAAAATATCTAATCAAAAATGATTAGATATTTTTTACTATTATTTATTATTTATAGCTTCCCAAATTTTTTCAGGTGTAATCGGAAGTTCTTTCATTCTAACTCCTAATGCATTTTTAATTGCATTTGAAATAACAGCTGGAGGAGTATCTATACCTATTTCACCTACAGATTTTGATCCAAAAGGTCCTGATGGTTCATAACTTTCTACAAAACTTACATCAAGTTTTCCAATTTCCATTTTTGTTGGCGCTCCATATGTTAAAAATGTATTATTATAAAGAGTCCCTTTTTCACTTCTATCAGCATGTTCAAATAAAGTCATTCCTAAGCCTTGAACTAATGCTCCTTCAACTTGAATTCTTGCTAAATTAGGATTTAATGTAACTCCACAATCTACACTTGCTACACATCTTAATACTTTTAATTTTCCAGTATTTTTATTTATTTCAACTTCACAAGCACATGCCATATATGGAGGTGGTGATTTAACACCATAATATGATTCAGAAGCAACTAACTGTTTCATATCCTCGCCATAGTACATTTCATTTGAAAAATCAGCTAAAGTAATTTCTTTATCTTTTGATTTAAAAACTCCTTTTGAATACTGAACCTCTTCAGTTTCTAAAATAGTTTTAGCTCTATCTTTCATAATTTCAACCATTTTTTTAGCAGTTAAATAAACACTATTTCCTGATACATAAGTAGTTGATGAAGCATATGCTCCAACATCATAAGGCGTTAAATCTGTATCTGATGAATAAACGATTATTTTGCTAGTATCAATTTCTAGAACTTCTGCAGCAATTTGAGCTAAAACAGTATCTGATCCTGTTCCTAAATCAGTTGCTCCTACTAATAAATTAAAGAAACCATCATCATTTAATTTAAGAATTGCAGAACCCATATCAACATAAGGTATCCCTGATCCTTGCATTGCAATAGCTAAACCAACACTTCTCACAGTATTTTCATCTATTTCTTTTCTAGGATAAAGTTCATTCCAATTAATTTTTCTTTTAACTTCATCTATACATTCTTCTAATTTACAAGATTTAATGATTTGTGCTGTTCCTTCTGTACCTTCACCCATCACCTCGAAAATTTTAGATGTTTCTCCTTCTTTCATCATATTAATTCTTCTAAATTCAATTGGGTCCATATTAACAAGTTTTGCCATTTCATCAATTGCAGATTCAAGTGCAAAATTACCTTGAATTGCACCATAACCTCTATAAGCACCTGCCGGTGTTGTATTTGTATATACAACATCACCAGAGAATTTAACTGCATCAACTTTATTATATAGTGGTAATGTTTTAGATCCTGCAACCATTAAAACTGTTAGCGAATGTTCTCCGTATGCACCTGTATTAGAAAGAATTTTCATTTCTAATGAATTTATCATTCCAGATTTCATTGCTCCAATTCTTAATTTTATTCTCATTGGATGTCTAGTATTACTTGCAGAAAAAACATCTTTTCTTGAATATACTAATTTACATGGTTTTTTTGTTCTTAAAGTAACAAGACTAACAAAAAATTCTCCATGAATAAATTGTTTTCCACCATATCCTCCACCAATTCTAGGTTTAAAAACTCTAATTTTGCTTAAAGGCATATCTAAAGTTTGACCAATTATTCTTCTAACATGAAATGGAGTCTGAGTTGATGTAACAATATTTAGTCTATCTTGCAAGTCTAAATATGCATACGCAGTATGTGGTTCCATTGCAAGATGAGCTTGGGCTTGAGTATAATAGACATCTTCATAATAGTAATCAGATTTCTTAAATTCTTCTTCAACATCTCCTATTTCCATATGATAACTTGCTGCAATATTTTTACTTGCATCTCTTCCAATATCAAATCTTACAGTCCCACAATCAGGATCATGAACTTTTACATTATTACCTATTGCTTTTTCATAATCAATTACAGGTTCAAACACTTCATAATCAACTTTTATTTTATTTATTGCTTTATCTACAGCTTCTTCATTTATTCCTGCAACAACAGCAACCTCATCTCCAATATACCTTACATATTCATCAAGTATTTTTTTATCATAAGGCGATGGCTCTGGTGCACTTTGTCCCGCTCTTGTATATACTTTATCAGGAACATTCTTATGCGTTAATATCAATTCAACGCCATTCACTTTAGATGCTGCTAAAGTATTAATATTTCGAATTTTTGCATATGCATAAGGACTTCTAAGCACTTTTACAATAAGAGAATCTTTTGAAGCTAAATCATTTGTGTAAGCAGGTTTTCCTGTCACTAATCCAATTCCATCAACTTTTGGAATATTCATATTTACTGACATTTAACTCACCTCCAAATAATTTTTAATTGCTCTAATTTGTCCTTCATATCCGCTACATCTACAAATATTGCCAACTAAATAATGTTTTATATTCTTTTCAGTAAATTCATTTAATTCATTTTCCATTGCAATTATGCTCATTATTAAACCAGGTGTACAAAATCCACATTGATCAACGCCTTCGTCTAATAAAAATTGCCCGATTTCTCTTGCTTTTTCTTCAACTCCATCAATTGTTATAACTTTTTTATTTTGAATTTTCATAGTAAAATACGAACATGATGGAATCACTTTCCCATCAACAAGCACACTGCAAATACCACAAGCTCCAGTGTCGCAGCTCTTTTTTACGCTAGTAAATCCAATTTTTCTCAACGTATCAAGAAGCATTTCCCCCGGATTTACCATAATTTCATAATTTACATCATTAACATTTAATACAATAGGAATCATTTAAACCAACTCCTTATAAGCTTCTAATAAAAGTGTTTTTGTTAAAGCTTTTCTATATTTATCACTTGCTCTAAAATCTGTTTTAAATGATAATTCATCTAAAAGTATTTCACATGCTTTATCTATATCTTTTTCAGTAGTAAGAATTTTACTAGAAAGTTTAGCAAGTTTTGCTTTCCCCGGTCTAGCACCAACAGCAATATTAAATCCATTTTTATTTCTTGCAATTGCTACATTAATTAACGAATATTCCTTATAAGTACTTTTAAAATATTTAACCATACCATTTTGATTTAAATCTATAATAATCTCTAAAAGAATATCACTCTTTAAATCATTTTCCATAAATTCACAAATATTCATTATACCCGCTTTATAAAATTTTAATGAAGCATTAAGTGCAATTAAAGAAGGTAATATATCAGAAAAATTATATTTCCCACAAACACTTCCGCCAATAGTCACAATATTTCTTAATTGTACTCCACCGATTTGTTTTACCATATTTGAAAGCATTCCATTTAATTCGTTTATTGCATATTCGTTTGTTTCTATCTCTCGAAGTTTTGTCATCGCTCCTATTTTTAATAATTTATTTTCTTCAATAATATAATCTAATCCAAGATTTTCAAGATCTATTGCTAAAGAAACTTCTCTTTTTTGAAGTCTTAAATACGCACCACCTGCAATTATTACTGCTTTTTTATTGTTTTTTAATAGCTCATATGCTTCACTTAGAGAGTTAGGTAAAATATAATCTTTTATAATCATTTAAATCTCCTCCTAACTTCATCAATTTCAATAAATCCATTTTCAATATCATTTTTTAAAACATCAGGATCTTTAAGTCCGTTTCCAGTAATAACTAAACATACTTTATCGTTTTTATTTATTTCATTAAGTTCAACCATTTTCTTAAATCCACCATATGTTATTGCTCCTGCAGGCTCTGCAAAAATCCCGGTTGATTTTCCAAGTTCAAAAATAGCTTCCTTAATTTTTATATCACTTACAGTAATAAACTTCCCGTTTGAAGCTTCAACATATTTACACGCTTTAATAACATCTCTTGGCATTCCTACAGCTATTGAATCTGCAATTGTTGTTCCTTCAATATCGACTGGAGCATAAGGCGCACCTTGTTCAAAAGTTCTTTTGACCGCGTCAAGTCCTTCAGATTGAACTCCAATTATTTTAGGAATTTTTGATATTAATTTTAATTTTTTAAATTCATAAAAACCTTTATATAATGCACTAACTACTGTTCCATCACCAACACTTACAAATAAATAATCAATATCTTCGTAATTGTTTTGCACTATTACTTCAAAAGCTCCAGTTTTTTTACCTTCAAGTAAATACGGATTAATTGCAGAATTTCTTAAATACCATCCTTTTTTAAGCCCAATCTCCATTGATAAATCAAAAGCTTGATCATAATTACCTTCAATTGCTAAAATTGTAGCTCCTGATACTTCAAGTTGTAATCTTTTACCAATTGGAATTGTATTAGGTACAAAAATATATGTTTTAAGATTTGTACTTGCACTTAACATTGCTAAAGAAGTAGCTGCATTTCCAGTTGATGCACAAAATATTGTATCTTTCTTTTCTTCAATAGCTTTATTAATTGCAATTATGCTTGCTCGATCCTTATAAGAAGCACTAAAATTTGTTCCATCATATTTAATTAACACTTTATTAATTCCAAGTAAATCATTAAACTCAATTAAAGGTGTTGCACCAATATATTCATCGAATCTTGTATGACTACTTACAGGTAAAAGTTTCTCAAATTGAAACATTCCTTTTTCTTTAGAGAAATCTTCCTTTTTAATATTTAGATTATCATAATCATAAATCACTTCTAAAGTCCCAAAGCGTTCACCACATTCAGGACAAAAATAAAAATCTTCTTTGGGTTCATATATTTTTTCACATGTGATACATTTTAATTTATATTTCATAAAGCACCCCACTAATTGCAAAAACAGGACATCTTGACTCGCAAGTTCCACATTTAATGCATTTTTCATTATTTAATTTAAGTTGTCCATCATTATATTCCCATGCAAATACAGGGCAAACATCAACACATCTTAAACACATTTTACATTTATCAAAATCAATAGTCGGATAGTCATTATCTTCTTCATTCCTTTCAAGGAGTTTTGCATTTTTTACCTCTTCAATTGAATTAAAATTATATTTTTCTAAAACTAATGGTAAATCGCCAAGTATTTTCTTATATAAACTTTTACCGTTAATTAATGCACTTGAAAGCATTTGAACTGAATCAGCACCAGCTAATAAAAATTCTAATACATCAGTTGCATTATTTACTCCACCAGCTGAAATAATAGGAATATCTTTAAAATTATTTCTTAAATCTCTAACTCTTTGAAGAGCATATGGTTTTATTGCAGGTCCTGAGACCCATACTTGTCCATCCTCATTTCCAAGTTGCAATCTTCTATTCATAAGATCTATTTTTATTCCAGGACCAACTGAATTTATTGCAACTACACCAGTAGCACCTGCATCTAAAATTGTTTTAGTAAAACCTATATAATCTTGAATATGTGGCGATAATTTCATAAATATTGGTTTATCAGTATTCTTTCTTATTGTTTTAACAACTTCACCTAAATCTGATTTAATATAGTGAGTTGATATCTCAAACATATCTGCAAATTTATCAAGTTTCGGTATTAAATTATTAAAATCATCAATATTGTAACCAACTGAGACAATTAAAGGTTTATCTTTCTTTTTAACAATTTCAGGTAAAAACTCATTAATCCATTTTTCAGGTGGATCTTCACTCCATAATTCAGAATTATAAACCATATCCTTTTCAGCATAAATACATGGTTTTTTAACATCAGCACCTACTGATGAAATAGTTTTAGTTACAAGTGCACCTGCGTTAATTTCATTAAAAAACAAAATATTTTCACTTGTCGAAGTTAATGGTCCACTTGCTGCCATTAAAGGTGATTTTAATTTGAAATTTAATAACTTAGTTTCAAGTTTCATTTTAATCATCTCCAAATTTTAAAAACAATTTTTTAGCTACTTCCTCGGATTTCTTAAATATTTCTTCTTGTTTATTTACTTTATAATTAGAAAGGACTTCCTTTCCATTTATAAAAACTTTTTCAGGTCTTAAATTTTCGAAAACTCCATAAAACACATGATTAAATGCATTTTCTTTATTCATAGGTGTTGGATTATTATAATCAACCAATATAAAATCAGCTTTATAATTTTTTCTAATTTTTCCTATTTTAATATTAAGCATTCTATTAACTAGTTCGTACGAATTATTAATAAATGCTATCAGTTCTTCATTACTAATCCCTACGGGTGAATCTATACTTTTTTTAATCATTAAATTCAAATTATACATTTCTTTAGCAACATTTGAACCTAAACCATCAGTCCCAACTATTATTTTTAAATCTTTTAATAACTCATAATTGAATATTCCAACATTATTATTAAGATTTGAAGATGGATTAAGTGCAATAAAAACATCTTTTTCTTTTAAAATTTCCGATTCATCTTTATTAATATGAACACAATGTGCTAAAATTGAATTTTTATTAATTAACTTAAAATCATCAAATCTTTTTATTATTGATTTAGAATGTTTATTAATAGAGTCCAATTCATCCTCGTCACTTTCAGCAACATGAACATGAATTGGAAAATCAGAAATGTTTTTACTGATTTTTTTTAAGCTTTCATCAGATAAGCTCATTGATGCATGCATTCCAAACATACCAGTAAAAAACTCATTTTTCTCTTTTAAAAACAAATTATTTTCATTAATACATTTTTCTATATCAAATCTATCTGAAGTTTCAAATGCTAAAATTATTCTCATTTTTAATTCATCAACAATTGCTTTTTTTATAGTTTTAAGTGAATTTTCAATCTCACCACTTGCATGATGATCTATTAATGTTGTAACACCATTTTTTAAACTTTCAATTCCATAAACTAACGAACTATAATATATTTCATCCTCAGTCAATTCCTTATCAAATTTCCACCATAGCATCTCTAAAATATCTTTAAATGTTTTAGGTTTAAAATTTAATGATAATCCTCTAAAAAGCGTAGAATAAATATGTGTATGACCATTTACAAGCCCAGGTAAAATCAACTTCCCTTTGCCATCAATAACTTGACCGTCAAATTTAAAATGTTCCATTTTACCTATTTCAATAATATTTTCCTTGTAAATCACATATCCGTTTTCAATGTAATCATCATAATCATATATTTTAACATTCTTTATCGCCTTCATATTTTCTCCTTATGAATTTTCCTTTTGAATTTCCAATATACTCATAATTATCTACTATCAATTCACCACGTAAAATTGTTTTTTCAACTTTCCCTTTTAATTTTATTCCTCCATATGCACTATAGTCTGAATTGGAATGTCCTGAATCTACAACAAACTCTTTATTTGGATCAAACACAATTAAATCAGCATCAGTATATAGTTCAATCGCGCCTTTATTTGGATAAAGCCCAAATAATTTTGCTGGATTTTTAGTGAATTTATCAATAATTTTTTCACCAAATAAATTATACATCAACGAAAATGAAAATTCTATCGAACCTAAACCCTTAGGAATTTTAGAGATTTCTTTATATTTTCTTTTATCTTCTTTAGTAAATGAACAATGATCTGTTGAAAGAACACAAATATTATCAATGTTTTCTTTTAATAAATTTTTTTCTTCTATAGTTCTTAATGGTGGAGCAAGTAAAAATAATTCTGCATTTTCCTTGTTATAATATGTTTTATCTAAATAAAAATATTGTGGGCAGCTTTCAAAACGAACATATTTCCCTAAATTTTTTTTGAAATTTTTATTCAATTTTTCAATTGTGCTTCCACAAGTAGTATGTACAAAATAAACTTTAGCATCTTTAATTTCAGCTACCGCTGATATTTCAAGCATCTGTAAATATTCTGCCGATGAAGAACGTGAATCTTCATATTCAAATACATTTTTAGGTTCATAAATCAATTCATTTTTTTCAGCATGAATTAATACTAAAATCTCCTTATCAATTAGTTTAAATAATTTTTCAAACGAAATTTTCCTATTTGATTCCTTATAAGTTGTAAATACTTTTATTGAAGGAAGACCAATTTTTTTAGCCTCAACTATTAATCTTTTTACATCTCCCTGAAAATTTCCAAGCGTTGTATGAAATGAATAATCAACTAGACTCTCTTTAGCTAAACTCATCCTTTTCTTAAAGCTATCTTCAAGTTCATCATTATCATTTATTGGATCTAAAAAATCTATAAAAGTAGTAACTCCACCTAAGGCAGCAATCATGCTGCCTTGATGAAAATCATCCCTAGATTTAAATTCACCTAAATCTAAATCAAAATGAACATGAGAATCAATTAATCCAGGTAAAATGAGTTTATTCGAACAATCGATAATTTTATTCGATTCTAATTTTTTATTTGTAATTCTAGCTATTTCATCATTTTCAATATAAATATCTTTTTTAACAAAAGAACCATCCAAATAAACTTGCCCATTTATTAAAGACATATCATACATTTTATCAAATCCCCATTATTTCATTTAAACTCTCTTTATGTTCTTCTTTATATTTAGTTACAAGTTCATTTATTTTTTCAACTTCATTTGATTTTTCATACCAATAATCTTGATATTTTTGCTCATTTAACTCTTCAACAGTTTTTCCTTGTTGTTCAACCCATGTATAATATTTCAGGTTATGCCATCTTTTTCTATTATCCATATCACCTTCAAAGAAATAAGATGGTTCTAAATATTTAAATATTCTTTCATATCTGCTCACTGCCATTTCACGAGTAAGTTCACCAAATTCATCTGTCATATCTTTCATAACTGAATTATATCTATCTATACTGTCAGTAGCTACAACCATAATATTTTCATTTTCTTTTAAATCATAATATTTAGCAGTCTTAATAGCGCCAATAATATTTGCAATTGTAGAAATTCCCATTTTATCTGAAATAAAATCAATTAATTCAGGATCAACAAACTCTTTTAAATAATCTTTTCCAACTTCATTTGTAAATACTTGAAGCATTTTTTTACAATCCATATCGTCAATCTGAACAACACCATCGTTATTCATAACATTATGAATCCAAGTTACATGTTTATCTCCAATTCCTTGAATATCATGTCCGCCATAACCATTTAAAGAAAGAGTTGGACATTGTATTGGTTCACCCGCTACAATTTTTGCATTAGGAAAATATTTTTTCACTCTATCGCCTGCAGCAATTGTACCTGCAGAACCAACAGTTAATACTACTGCAGCTATTCCGTTATTTCCAATATTTTCTTCCGAAACAAGTTCTACCATAGTATTACCAGTTACATACTCATGAAATCTATAATTACCAAATGCCTCAAATTGATTTAGTACTTTTACAACTTCAGGATTTTCAGCTTTTAACTCTTTTGATTTGTCATATATTTCCTTAACATTCGATTCGCAACCAGGTGTTCTAATTACACTTCCACCATAAGATTCAATTACTTCAAACCTTTCATTACTCATTAACTCAGGTAAAATTACTAATGAATCATATTTCATTCTTGAACTAACCCATGCTCCACCAATTCCATAATTACCTGTTGAAGGCCAAATTAACTTATTAACATTTGGGTCAACTTCTCCAGTAATAGCTTTTTCCATAAGTACCGAATATGTTGGACCTACTTTATGGCTTCCAGATGGAAAATCATTAGCATACATTACAACAATATTTGCTTTTATACCTGTTAATTCAGGAGGTAATACAAAATAATAAATTTTATCATTCTCGTCTCTCCAATTAATATTGTAAAGATTAATCGGATGAAGCGGATCTTCTGTTTTCATTTTAAAAGCTCTTTCTCTTATTTTTCTATCAACTTTCCATGGATGAAGCATTTCTTCATAATTTGGACCAATAACTGTAGCTTTTTTCATATTCTCCCCCTATAATGTCAATGCCATTACTGCTTTTGCAGTATGTAATCTATTTTCAGCTTCTGTATAAACAACAGATGCTTTACCATCAATAACACTGTCTTCGACTTCATTTCCTCTATCAGCAGGAAGTGCATGCATATATATTACATCTTCATCTGCTAAAGCCATCATTTTTTCAGTGCATTTCCAGTCTTTAAATTTAGTAATATCTACATTTTCCTCTTTCGATGACCATGATCCCCAATTTTTAGGAATTACTACATCAGCATCTGTAAATGCTTCTTCAATATTATGTGAAATTTTAAAACTACCATTACTATCGTCAGCATTTTTTCTTGCCTCTTCAATTACCCAATCTGGCATTTCAAAGCCTTTTGGATATGCAAGTGTAACATCCATTGAATATCTAGTAAATAAAAGCGCTTGAGTTAACGGAACGCTAATCGGCTTTTTATGACTCTCAGCATATGCCCAAATAATTGAAACTTTTAAATGTTTTGTTTCTTTTTTCAACTCTTTAATAGTCATTAAATCAGTAATTCCCTGCATAGGGTGATATAAATCACATTGTAAATTCATTACAGGAGTTGAAGAATATTTTGCCATTTCATTAATATATTTATTCCCTTTTCCCCAGTCGCAATATCTACATGCCAGACCATGTCCAAAACTTGATAAAATAGTTCCTGTATCCTTTGCAACCTCACCATGAGAAACTTGCATTGTTGAAGTATCTAAGAAATTAGCATGTCCACCTAATTGAAAAACACCAGCTTCCATTGAATTTCTTGTTCTAGTAGATTGCTCAAAAAACATTAAAAATATTGTTTTATATTGCAAATAAGGAGTAAAATCACCTATTGCAAATTTTCTTTTTAAATCAAAAGATACATCAAGTAAAGTATCAATTTCCTCTTTTGACCAGTCTCTAAGAGTAATAAAATCTCTTCCTTTTAACTTAGTTTTCATTGTTCCTCCCTTTTTACGAATTCAGGTATTAATGCATAAACTTGCATTGCTTTATAAAGTTCATCTTTAAATGTTTTTTCATTTGGCGCATGTGCTTCATCTTCATGTCCAGGTCCAAAACCAATACAAGGAATACCATATCTTCCCATAATTGATACTCCATTTGTTGAAAAAGTCCATTTATCTAATTTTGTTTTTTCATCAAATAAATATTCATATGATTTTACTACGCCTTTGCATAAATTATGATTTTCATCAATAGTCCAAGTTGGGAAATAGCTATCAACATCTGGCTTATATCCTGTATATGATTCTCTTTCATATCTATAAAGTTCAACTTTAGCATTTGCTTTTTTTACACTTTCAAGATCTCTAATTTCTTTTAATGCGCTTTCTTCATTCTCTCCTTGAGTAAGTCTTCTATCTATCGAAATATAACATTTGTCCGCAACTGCACACCTTGATGGAGAAGTATGAAAAATCTCAGAAACAACTAAAGTACCTTTTCCTAAAAAAGCATCATATTTTAAATTTTCATTTAATTTCTCAAGTTCTATTAAAATTGGAGCCATTTTGTAAATTGCATTATCTCCTCTTTCAGGTGCAGAACCATGAGCTGATACTCCATTAGTTGTTACTTTAATCTCCATTCTTCCACGATGACCTCTATAAACGTTTAAACTTGTCGGTTCTGTAATTACAACAAATTCTGGTTCAATTACTTTTTCATCTAATATATATTTCCAACAAAGTCCATCACAATCTTCTTCTTGAGCAGTTCCAGTAATCCAAATTGTGTAATCCTTTGCTAAACCTAAATCTTTAATAATTTTACCTGCATAAACAATTGCTGCAAATCCACCTTCTTGATCAGAAGTACCTCTTCCAAGTATAATTTCATCATTTTCCATTCCTTCAAACGGATCATAATCCCAATTGTCTAATACGCCTACATCAACAGTGTCAATATGTCCATCCATTGCAATTACACGTTTACCATTACCAATTCTACCTAATATATTTCCGAAACCATCTATTTTAATCTCATCATAATTAAGTTTTTCCATCTCTTCTTTTATCCTTAATACAACTTCTTTTTCATTAGTACTAGTTGAAGGTATTCTTACCATATCTCTTAAAAATTTAAATAAATCTTCTTTATAAAAATCCGCTCTTTCTTTAACTTTTTCTTTTAGATTCACTTTATTCTCCCATCCTAATAAATGTATATTCTCTTGAATCAAGATCATATTTTTTAATAAATTCATTTGTTAACTCTTTCCTTACCGTTACATACATTTCAATTTCTGATTTAATAGCTTTTACAATTTCATCATGAAATAATTTGCCTTCAATTTCAAGTTGCCCAACTTCATCTACAACAAGAATTTTATTTTTATCAATCCCTTTTAATATTATTTCTTTTCCTTTTCTAATACCTTCTTCTATAATAACAAATTTATCAAGTTTTCTTCCTTCTCGAGTCATATCTGTAGTAATAAATTCAAAACTTTCTCCAGTTTCAATATCAATTAAATTATAACCAACAAATTTACCATCTTTATCAAATTTTTTTGATTCCAAAAAACCATTAAAAAACTTTGAATCTTCTACTAAATATTTTAAATAGCTAGTTTTACCTGAATCTCTATCACCCGTGATTATTTTTATCATTCTATCACCCCTAAATTTTTAATACCCTCTACGTCATATTTTATTGTTTGTATTTGAGCTAAAATCGCTATTGCTATCTCAGGTGGAGTTGCTCCACCAATATTAAGTCCAATCGGACTATATATTTTTTTAGGTTTTTTTTCTGTTTCTTCTACTAATTTTTTAAGTAAATCATTTATTTTTTTATCAGATGCTAACATCCCAAGATATTTAAATTCAATATTTTTATTAATTAAATTTTTTAAAATTTCATAATCTACATTATGTGAACCAGTTGCAATAATAATATAGTCATTTTTATTAAATTCATAATCAATCATATTTTTATGATCTTCATGATATATATAATCAAAATCAAAATTCGGATTATATTTATCAATTATATGAAGCTTATAATCAAGCCCTTCTGATTTCCTACAAATTTCTTTTCCAACGTTTCCTGAACCTCCAAAAATAAATAAATTATCCTTCGGTTCAAAATACTCAAAAAATATTTTTGTAGTGCCACCACATATCATTTCAGCTTGCACATTTTCTTCTTTAAGTCTTCTACTTGATAAATTGAAAAGAACTAATTCATTTTTTCTTGTTTTAAAAATTTCCTTACATTTTTCAATGATTAAAAGTTCCAAATCGCCACCAGCAATAGTACCATATCTTTTATAATTTTCATCAAGCATTAATTTTCCACCAGTTTCCAAAGGACCTTCACCATCTTTTTCAACGACAGTAGCTAATACTGCTTTTTCTCCATTTTCTATTATTTTATTAAGAACTCTAATTATACTCATACTCTCAACCTACAATATAAATTGTACGCCAATTGCTAAAAATAAAGCTATAAACCCAAAATTAGGATTTAATTTGAATTCTTTTTTAATGCCAAATTTAGCAATCAAATAAATTAATGCACTATTAATCATTGATTCAATAAATATGAAATTAATAAATCTAAATGCTCCACCTTTTAAATAATAAACAGCATTTGCTGACTTAAATTCAACTAATAATAATATTATAAAACCTGCTCTCCAAACAAAAGATGAAGAAACTATTTTCATAACATTAATATTTGTTTCTTTATTTAATAATACATATACCAATATTCCTTGCATAAGAATCATTAACACTGGATTAAGTGCTTTTACAAGCATTGGATTTGGCATAAATAAATTCACTGATTTAATAAGCGCTGCAATTAATGAAACATATAAAATACTTGATTTGTTATCATTTTCTTTTTCAGCTCTTTTCATAAAATATGCACCTATTGGAAACATTATCATTCCTGATATTGGAAAGAAAATCCAATGTAAAGCATATCCTAATGTAGCTTCAATCAATCCCCACATACTACCATATAAAATATTTGTTTTAATATTATTTTTCATTTAAAGCCTCCTTTAAAAATTTGTGTAAAATCTTAATTGCAGTTTCTTCTCTATACCTTTTAGTTGATCGTTTATCATTATCTCCATAAAGCAAATCCTGATATCCATTAAGAACTGTATATATTAAACCTTCTGCCTCCGAAACAGATTTATTTATTAATTTCTCTTCGATATATCTATCTCTAATTGATTTATTATTAATAGCTCCAAATGCAACTCTAAAATCATTAACAAAATTATTTTCAATATTCATAGTGCATGAAACAGATAATTTTGAAAGAGTATCACCTTGTCTTGATCCAACTTTATAAAACATATTTATATCATATTCTTTTTTGGGAATAATTATCTGATATAGAAGTTCGCCTTTTCTTAAATCTGTTTGATATTTACCTTTAATAAAATCAGATATCTTTCTAATTCGTTTTTCATTTTTACTTCTTAATTCTACCCTTGCATCAAGTAAAAATAATACAGGTAATGTATCTCCAACTTTAGCTGCATTTGCTACATTACCACCTATTGTAGCCATATTTCTTATTTCTGGATTAGCCATTGAAACAATCGCTTTTTTTAAAATTTCAGGTGCTTCATCATTTTCATAAACCTCTGCTAAAGAATTACAAGCTTTAATGTAAATATAATCATCATCAGATTCAATTCCATTAAGTTCTTTTAAATCATTTATAAACATTACTGGTCTAACAAATTTTCGACTTGCACCATGCCATTGTCTTTTTCTAATCATTAAATCCGTTCCACCTGCAAATAACCAATAATTTTCATTCCCCAATTCTCCTAAACAATCTTCTAAATCTATAGGGATGTAAGATTTGACTTCCATAGTTCACCCCCATCTTTTACTGTAAGTTGAACCGCCTCAATAATAGTTTGATAACCAGTACACCTGCAAATATTTCCGGATAACCCTTCTTTTATTTCTTCTACACTAGGGTTAGAAATATTTCTAAGTAAATTTTCAGTTGCCATTATCATTCCAGGAGTACAGAATCCACATTGAACTGCTCCAGCTTCTAAAAACCCTTTTTCAATTACTTCAAATTCTTTAGTTTGTTTAAACCCTTCTATACTCATTACTTTTTTATTAATTACATTAGCCATTGGCACCATGCAAGAATTAACTAAAATATCATTTACAAAAACTACGCACGCACCACATTCTCCTTCAGAACATCCTTCTTTTACTCCAGTAAGTTTAAAGTCTTCCCTTAAAACATCGAGAAGTCGTCTTACTGGGTCAGTCATAATCGAAACATCTTCTCCATTTAAATTAAATTTGATTTCTATCTGCATATTCTTTCACCTCCAAAATATACTCCGGTGTTACTGGAACTTTAAAAAATTCTTTATTAACTGCATTTTCAATTGCACTTGCTATTGCAGGCGGAATTCCAACTAACGTTAATTCTCCAACTCCTTTAGCTCCATATGGACCATCATCATATTCGTTAATAACTAAATCAAATTCCATATGTGGCATATCTTTTATTGTTGGTACAGAATAAGCTTCAAAATTATTCTGTTCAATTTTTCCGTTTTTGGAAGTCATATTTTCCATCATACCCATACCCATACCTTGAATTATTCCGCCATGAATTTGTCCTTCAACAAGTTTAATATCAATTGGATATCCAACATCATAAACTCCATATATATTCTTAACTGTAACGTCATAAGTAATTTTATCAACTAGAACTTCTGCAACATTTCCTGACCATGAATAAGACATATATGCATTTCCTTGGAAAGTTTCTGGATCCCAAACTAAATAATCTGGTGCTTTGAAATTTTCTTCAATAATAAATTCTTCTTCATTAAATCTTTCTTTAACTTTTTCTGCAGCTTTATATAATAATCTTCCAACAACCATTGTAGTCCTTGAAGCTACAGTAGGTCCTGAATCGGGCACATATTTTGTATCAGGATTATTATAAATTACATCTTCAAGATTAATATCTATCACAGATGCAACGATTTTAGGTAATGCTGTTTTTGCTCCTTGTCCCATTTCAACATTTGCTATTAAAATTTCTACAGTATTATTTTTATTTTTCTTTAATTTTACTTTTGCTTTAATATGTTCAGCTTCACCATCACCTGTAAAACCACCACCATGTGGAACAAATGATACACCAATACCATAGTAATAATCTTCTGTATCTAATAATTTCATTTTATTTTTATAGTCAGATAATTTTTCAAGTTTATCTGCTATTTCGTCAAGTTTAATTTTTTCTACATAAACACCATTTGTCACAGTTTTCTGACCTTGTTTTACAAAATGAGATTTCTTAAATTCAAATGGATCAATTTTCAATTTATTTGCTACTTGATTAAAATGTTGTTCAAGCGCAAACATTGATTGAGGTGCACCAAATCCTCTAAACGCCCCAGTAAATACATTATTTGTTGCATAAACTGTTCCTTTAATATTTGCATTTTCAATTTGATATGCTCCATTTAAAGTAAATAAAGCTCTTTGAAGTACTACATCAGAAAGTCCAATATAAGGCCCAGCATCTAGACTTATATCAATATCTATTCCAACTATTTTATTATTTTTAACATAACTTTTTATATATGTTTTTGATGGATGTCTTTTAGTTGTATACATAATATCTTCACGTCTATCAAAAATTAATCTTACAGGATTTTTAATCTTTAAAGTTGCGGCTGCCACTTGGCAAGCCATTAATGAAGGATATTCTTCCTTCCCTCCAAATGCTCCACCAGTATCAGTTTGAATAACTCTAGTATTAATTTCATTATATCCAGTAGCATGCATTAATGCATTTTTTACATAATATGGACACTGCATTGATCCATAAACAATTAATTCGCCATCTTTGTAATCTCCAACTGCGCCTTGTTTTTCCATATACAATTGTTCTTGATATGTTGTTTCATATACTCCATCAAATATTTCACAATTATTTAAAGAAGAAATATCTCCAGTTGAAAATTCATGAGAAACAAATTCATTATTCTCTTTTTCAATTATCGTAACATTATTAGCTTTCGCTTCTTCCATAGAATATACCGAAGGAAGTTCTTCATATATAACTTTAGTATTATTAATAATGTCTATAATTACATCCTTATTTTGCCCAACTATTAATGAAATTGGTTCGCCAATATAATTCACTTGATCTTTTGCAAATATTGGCATATCAACTTCAACCATTTTTACTTCATTTCTATATATATCATTTTTATCGACTATATAGTAATTTTCAGGTATTTCAGGGTATATTATTTCTTTAATTATTCCTCTACTTACTTCACTTCTTAGAGTCCTTGCATAATATAAATTTTTAAATTCCAAATCCTCTAAATACTTGTTTTCACCTCGAATTTTCTCTTTTCCATCTGTTCTAATTTTTCTAGTGTTAATCCTCATTTTTTATACTCCTTGATACATTCAAATAATCCTTCAGTGTATCAACATCCATCAATACACCATTGTCATCAACGTTCACATACTCTGCTCTTTTACTTTTAACAAAATCTTTTAGAGTTAAATAATTTGAATTTTCTGCTATTTCACCAAGCAATTTGCCATCAATAACTATAGGGTGACCTGCATGATAATTAAAACTTGGTATAATAACATCTCCTTTATTCTGTAACAATTTTTTAATAGTACTTTCCTTGATATTTGGATAATCACCAGGCATAAAAAGAAGCCTATCGCATTCGATATTATTTATACCCAATTTTATTGAACTAAACATTCCATTTTCATAGTTTTCATTATAAATAATTTCAATAAAATCATATTTTTTTAGTATTTTTCTGATTACTAAATGATTATATCCAACTACAACATATACTTTTTCGCAAAAAGGTTTAAAACTCAATACTGCTTTTTCAATCATGGTTAGACCAGAAAATTCATATGTCATTTTATAACCTTTAGCTCTTGAAGATAATCCTGCTGCTACAATTAATCCATAAATCATCCTAAACTCCTTTTCATATTACTTGTTATATATATTATAACAAATATTTCTGAATTTTCAGACAATTTTAATGATTATTTGTAAAACTTTAACAACACTAAATACAAAAAACCTACGAATGTTTTAGATAAGCCATTACTCTTTCTATTTAAATCTCCAAAATCCTTCAGCTTTTTTCGCTAGGTCTACATATATTATTTATCTATGGTTCATGAGCCACTTGTTTTAAGCTTTGATATATGGACTGAATTTCACATGATTGAAATCACGTGGTTCTAACTTCATTAAGCTTCTCAAATACTCTCACTTAATTAAAACCATTAAGTTACAACATATATGAACTCGCTTAAATACCGTTAAAATTTCACTACCAAGTATTCTTTTGAATACATTAGCGATAGTTTAAGGCTCAATTCAAAACCTTTTTTTGTTGTTTTTTTTCTTGTTTATTGTTTATTGTTTTTATTTATTGTTTCTATATTCCAAAACTGCTTATTAATTTATGTTTCCTTTTTTTTAAGTTTTCTAATCTTTCTATTTCTTTTTTGTGTAATTTGTTAAAGTTTTCAAATTCTTCTATCATTTTTTCTCT
>Ga0256842_1001014_pt1 | contig 23790 bp, 26 predicted proteins | sample 4559240metaG_FD_185973 | JGI IMG/M metagenome (GOLD analysis project Ga0256842, IMG submission 185973) | Hydrothermal vent microbial communities from Guaymas Basin, Mexico - 4559-240 | ecosystem: Environmental > Aquatic > Marine > Hydrothermal vents | place: Mexico: Guaymas Basin | collected... | reverse complement strand
GAAAATAAAAAAGCTTAGAAAAATAGCTGGTGGTGATACATACACATGTATTTATCTTAAATTAATGTTATTAACAATTAATAATGATGGTGTTATTGAGTTCGAGGGAATTGAAGATAGTCTTGAAGCTGAATTAAGTCTTAAACTTGATGAGGATGTAAATAATATAAGTGTAACTCTTAGTTTTCTTTTTGCTCAAAATCTTTTGGTGCAAATTGATAACAGCAGATTCGAGATTAATGAGCTTAAAGGACTTATAGGGAGTGAAACAGCAACAGCTCAAAGGATGCGAAAAATGAGGGCTAATAAGGCGAAGCAAATAGCCAAAGTGTAACATTGTTACAGCCAAGTTACAAACTGTTACACAGAGAAAGAGTAAGAGATAGAGTTTACTCTATCTCTTACTCTTTCTCCTACAGTTCAAGTCGTTTAAAAAGGATTTTTAAAAGAAAAAAATCGAGAAATTTGGACTTTAAAAAAATAACTAATATTACTAAAAATATAAAAAGTAATATTAAGAAGAAATGAAAGATTACTAAATATACAAATAGTAATAAACATAAACTATTAGTACAGTTATATAGTTATTAATATAACTGTACTAAGGGTTTATGCCTTAATGTTCATTTATTTATAAAAGCCAAATGCAGGATATTGGCATGTTAATTAAAATATAAAGTAATACATAATCGAGCATATTGTATTGCAGCTAAATTTCTATATATAAAGGAGAAAAAATGTTGTCTAAAAACTATGATTTTGATGAAAATGATATTTTAGAGGATGGTTTTGCAGATGTACCAAATGCTCCGCACATGGAAATGGAAGAGCAATCTGATAAGCATCATCTAAAAGTTGAGATAGATAGTATAGATAAGCTTACAGGTGCTTTACGATTTGCAACAGAGAAGCTTAATAATGCAGCAGATAGGATTGAAAATAATCACGACCTACAAGCTATACTACAGGCTATTGCAAATTTTAATAGCAAAGATTTTTCATTTCTTGATAAGTCAGTTGAACAGATGGTTAGCAAAATGGAAAAATCCATAAAAACAGAAAAAATCAATCAAACAATATCTGAAAATCTTGCAAAAATCGAAGCTGAAACACAAAAAGTTTCACAAAAATATAAAAAGTATGCAGAGGCTTTTAATGATGAAGAAGTGTATCAAACATTTGATAAGATTGAACAAATGGAGAGTTTTATACAAAAATTTAAGTTTAAAACTATCATTTTTGCAAGTGTTATAAGTGTAGTTTTTGGCGGTTTTTTTGGATTTATTTCGGTTCAGAAATTTTATGAGTTGAAAAAAGATCAAGAGATGGCAGCATTTTATCAAAATGCAAACGAAATACAAAAAGTTATTATCGACAATAAGATTAAACTTATACAAGATAATGGTAAATATCTTTTAATCAACACAAAAAATCTCAAAGATAGTTATCTTAGTGATAATGGCTATCAAGTTTGGGAATTAAAAAAATGAAAGATCTTGATGATTTTGTGAAAAACAACAGTCCTAACAGGCGAAAATCAAAACTTGAGCCATTTCGTGAAGCAATACATAAGTTATATGATGGTGGTTATCAAGTTGAGCAAATTCTTCAATTTTTGCAAAAAAATAATGTCCAAACTTCAAAACAAAACCTTTATAAATTCTTAAAAGGTCAAAAAAATTCTTCTATAAAAAACCCAGTTGTCGGCGAAGCCGACCATAACTTAAATCTAACAAAAAATGATGATGAAATAACATTATCAGATCTGCGAAAAAGATTTAAAAAATAAAAGGAAAAACACATGGTATATATAATCGCAAATACAAAAGGTGGTGTTGGTAAAACAACAACAGCAGTTAATCTAGCTACATTACTAGCTTTTCGAGAAAAAAAGTTTAAAATTGTTGAGTTAGACAATAGTAACAATTCAATGATTTTCTCAAACTCAGAAATATTAAATCAAGACACAGCCGTAAGTTTACAGTTGGATCAAAAAACACAAGCGATAGGAAGCATGATGTTTAATCTAGCAAAAAACAAAGAGATGGATTTTATTCTCGATCTTGGTGGTGGTGATGACTCTAAGGTTATGATTGAATCGCTTAAAGAGATTGATTTGCCTAAAACTTGGATAATCCCAACAACGAGCGATAAAAAATATCTAAAAAATGCATCAGATACATTCAAGCTTATAGATGATTCACAAAGTACAATTTTTGTGTTAAATAAGGCTAATTCACAGGAGCATAAAACAGAGTTTATGTACTTTTTTGGTTCGCAAAAATATGGTGTAAAAGCAGTTGATGAGTGTTTTACAGATTCTCAATATTTTGTGATTCCATCATCACCTTTTTTTCAAATTGCTGAAGATGATGAGCAAACACTGTTAGACCTAGCACTTTTATCGATCGAAAAAAATGAACAAGAAATTACAAAAGATTTTCTTGAAATGGCTGGAGATGATGAGTCATCTTTTATCAAATTGTGGGAAAAATATGAAAAATCAAAAGAGGCTGCTAAGTTATTTTTGCAGATACAAAAAAATGCAAAGCAAGTACTAAAAATATGATTTTTCAACCAATGTCAACTGAAAATCAACTAATGTCAATCAATATCAACTAGTTTCTACTGAAAATCAACCAATGTCAACTGAAATTCAACCAGTTTCAACTGAAAGTAAAGCAAAAGTAAAAAACCAAAGGTTTGCACCAATGCCACTTTTAGAAAAGTGGCTAAATGGGTGGAATTTTTGGGTAGATATTGATTATAAACTTAAATTAATCTTATGAAATAAGGAGTAAAAATTGAGAGTATTTAGGGAGACAAGGGAGTAAATCCCTTGACTATGTTAGTGTAACATAGGTGCAAATATGCACATAAGCAGTATTGCAATTAGTAGCTTATTCATAAAATCTCCCTTATATTCGTTTTGGGAGGGCAAAAAAAAAGGTTAGAGGCTCATGACTTCCTCTAACCTTAAAAGCTTTTTTACCACTCCGTAAAACGAACATAAGTTACTAATTGCAGTTGAATTATATCTTAAAAAAATTAATAAAGGAAAAATATTAAAATGGAAACACTTAAAAAATATATAGCTATAAAAGAACACAGACATTTTTGCGAAGGTGATGTTGTTGAAATAAGAAGTAAAGTTGTAGATGTACCTGCTGGATTTGATCCTGATAGATTTGGTAAAAAAGTAATTGAAGTTGAAGCTTTTATCAGTTATGAATTTGGCAAAAATCATTTTTTGCATCACTACAATTCAACGATGTTTGCGGATTTGCTAAATCATTTGAAGCTCGCAGAAAAAAAAGATGCTAACACTTAAAAAGCTTAGTATTGCTCAAGCTAGTACATATTATAGTAAAGATAACTATTACACTAAGCAACAAGGCGAGTATATAGGTAAACTAAAAAGTGAGTTAGGTCTTGATAGCCTAACTCATGATAGTTTTAATCAACTACTACAAGGTATAAATCCTACTACTGGTGAGAGTCTAATACACTCTAAAAAAGGTAAAAAAGAGGTTGTACCAGCTTTTGATTTTACTTTTAGTCCAAGTAAAAGTGTAAGTATAGCTTATGAGTTAGCCATTGAAAAAGGTGATACTAAATTAGCAGATTTTATTGCTACAGCTCATGATAGAGCGGTAAATAAAGCTTTAGAAGATATTGAAAATGAAATTATAAAAACACGAGTTCAAAAAAATAAAAAGAGAGTAAGTCTTACTACAGGTAATCTGTTAGCTGCAAAGTTTCAGCATGATATAAATCGTAATTTAGAGCCTCAATTACATACACACTCAGTTATATTTAATTTCACAAAAGTTGATGATAAGTATAGAGCGATAGATGCCTCTAATCTTCTTAAAAAAGGTAGTCCTATAATTAAGAACTTAGGACAGTTTTATAGGGAGTGTTTAAAAGAGGAACTTATTACAGGTGGTTTTGGAATTAGAGATACAGACAGGCAAAAAAGCTTTTATGAGTTAAAAGGTATAGATGATGAGATGATACAAGCTTTTAGTAGTAGATCTGCAGATATAAAAGCAAAAGTGCAACAACTTAAAAAACAACATCCACATTTAAGTGATTCTCAACTTAATATGAGAGCCTTCTTTAATACCAGGGTTAGTAAAAAGGATGTAAATCGTGATGAAGTTAGGACAAAAAATATCAAACTATTATCTAAATTAACTGATACAAATTCTCTTTTAGAAAAGTTACAACCAAAACAACAACCGATAAAAAAAGTAAAAGTTGATGAAAAGGAGATTTACAAAGTTTTACATCAAGTAAAAAAAGAGCTAAATAAATACCAAAAAACACCATTAAATCTTACGACTAAAGTTATGACAAAGTTAGATAATGATGTTGAAATAGGTACTTTATTTGAGAAGATTAAAACAAAAGAAAATCAAGAACAGCAAAAGTTGAAAACTATGCATGAGGCGGTTTTATCTAATTTGCTAAAAACTAAATTAAATACTCAGAAATTGTTTAAATCGTTAAATCATTTAAAAGAGTTTGAGCCTACACAAAGAGAGGAGATAATCGAAAATGCAAGACCAAGTAACCGAGATAGATTTATTGAAAAATTTAATCGAATCTCAAATACAAATGCAAGAGCAAAACAAACTCATCATAGAGATGTTGGAAACATTGATACCACAAACGAGCGAGGAAGAACCACAAGAGATGAGCTTGAAAGATATGATGATGTTTCAAATAGAACAGATAGAGAAACTTCAATTAATTATCCAAGAATCACAAAAGAAGACCTTAGAATCGCAGAGCAAGGACAACAAGAGTACATCAACAACAGAGATAAAGGAGTTGAAAGATGAGTAAGCAGATAGATTTAAAAGCTATGGATATAGATGAATTGTTAGATTTACAATTTAAGATTAAAAATGAAATTCATAACAAATATGGATTTTGGGATGGTGTAGAGGCACTTTATAACTTAAATAAGGAGGTAGAAGAGCATAAAAATATAGTAGAAGAAAAAGAAAAAAGCATAAAAAAACAACATTTACAAATCTTAGAGATGGAGAAGTTAGGATTTAGTTGTGTGGTGCTTGATGTAAATAGGATAGCTTTTATCAACTATGATAAAACTATTGATAAAAATGGTATTAAAGAGTTTTACTCAGTCAATTTAGCTAAAAATAATGGTGAGCTTGAATTGAACCCACTAAATAAGATTTGTGATGCCGAGTTCGAACAAATAAAATCTATACTAAATATGGAGAAATAAAATGTTAGAAACAATTAGAAGTTTGGAAAATTCTATAGAAGAATTAAATCATCATAGTGTCAGTTGGATCAACAAACATTATGTGATAGATTTGCAAAATAAAGGGCTTATCCTTTTATCTTCTGTTAATAGTGCAGCAGATGGTGATGAACTTCAAACTGTACTAGATGGTGTAAAAGAGTATGTTGCAGTGGTGCAGCCAATCATAAAACAAATTCAAAATAAGGAGTTATAAGATGGAGTTTATAGCAAAAAAATATACAGTGTTAATGAATAATGAGCCGATTGAAATTTGGATTAAAAACAACCAAATTAAACAATCAAGATTTATGGAGCAAAAAGTAAAGCTTGATTTAGATCTGGAAACTATCAAGCAAATACAATCATTTCCAACCAGAGTAGTTAATGGTGCAAATTTACAAGAGAATAAAAACTTTACACAAGCTACATCTAAAATAATGAGCCAACATTTAGATATGGCAATAGCTAAAAATGATAAAAAGACATTATCAAGATTTGCTAGAAGTGATTTAGTTCCAGAAAGCTCAAAAGAGAATTTTATAGAGGCTATTAATCGCCCAAATGGTTTAAGAGGTTTGTTAGTAAAAGCTGCCAATAAAACAAATGCTATTTTTCAGAATTTAGCTAAAAAAATAGATAGATACTTTGATAAAGTAAAAGATAAAGTTGCTAATCAAAAGTTAGATAAATATCTTGAAGAATATCAACTAAAAGAGTTTAACAAAGCTCCACCACTTAAAGATATAGATTTGAAACAAAATGTAAATGCTAGATTAAAAGATATGGCAGAAGATTTTGTAAAACAAAAAGGTATCAAAGATTTAGATGATGAAAAAACATCTTCTAAACTTCATCAAAACGAGTTTATGACTAAAGCCGTTATAGCTGGACTAAGTGCAACAGAAGCTAAAACAGCACTAGCACAAGAGATATACAAAAATCAATCAAAAGAGCAGATAGAAACTAAACTTAGTGAAATTCAAAACATCAAAGAGAATATCAAAGTTAAAGATACAACGATAGATGATTTGAAAAAACAACTAGAAGTTTATCAGATAAAAGAAGCTGGTAAAAATGAAACTCTTGAAGATTTTAAACTTCTTACAAAAGATATAAATGCAGTCGATAAAATTGATTTTCTTTTAGAAAATAAAGCATATCTAAATGCAAATGATGAAGAAAAACTAAAAATAGAAGATAAATATCTATACACTCAAGAACCACTACAAGAAAGAGCAAAAGAGGTTCAAGAGATAGCAAAAGAAGTTCAAAAAGAGCCTGTAAAAGAGGTTGTTTATGAAAGGAATGCAACAGTAGATTTTAACTCGCAACCAATAAAAAATGAACTTAACAACACTTGGAAAGATTTACAAAAAATCAACCGTGAACAACAAGCACAAAATCGTGATTTTATGAATATAAGTGCAGTTAAATTTGGTGGTGTTTCAAAAAATCAATTAGAAAAATGGCAAAACTTCGCAGTAAGTAAAGGAGCAGATCAAGAGGTAGTTCAAAAATATGTGGATGCATCTCTTAGAAATGCAGAGCAACTTAAACAAGCTGGAATATTTAAAGAGGTATCACAAGGTGAATATAAATTCAAAGACCAGTATGCAAAAGAGGTTTTATTTAGAAATGTAGATAAGACTAACGAAGAGATAGCACAAGCCAATAAGGGCAAACAGACTACCATCGAGATAAACCCTAAAGAGGAATTAAAAAGCAGATTACAAGATTTAGCAAGTGAGAAATCCTTTGAAAAACTTGTAGGGCAAGATGGCAATTTAGACCCTCAGATGCTACATAAATTCGCAGACCACCTGCAAAACTTAGCTACTCAGCTTCACACACAAGAAAAAGCAAATACAGTAACTATGGATGATATAAAAATAGCCCAAAGTGCAACACAAGAGAGAGAAAAAGACAACTCTCAGCAGCAAGAAAGAGCATAGCATGAATGATAAACAAATATATATGCAACTTGAAGAAGAGAGCAACACTCAACAAAAAAATGGTTTCATCAAAAGTGAATTAAAAGAGCAACCTTTTGAGGTTGTTCTTGATAAATTTACAAAAGATATAGATATAAATATCGTTGATGGTATGGCTCAGATAACTATTCCAGAGCCTTTAATACAAGTTTTTTTAACTTTTTTTAAACAGCTAGAAAAACAACTTGATGGAGGAATTACGAGATGATAGAGGCAGTAATATTATTAGCTGTAGTGTTATTTATTCAGTGGTATTTTTTGAACTTTAAGGTGACTGATGGTTATGTATTTGCACGATTTCCAACGGCTCATAAAAATAGTTATGGAAGTTTAGCCAATCCAAAAGATATAAAAAGAGGCTATAAATGGACAAGTGTATATGACTTAAAATCAAAATTTAAGAAAAATAATAAAAACATAGTTTATATAGATAACTTTAGATTTGATGATGAGTATGCAACAGATTCTAAGATACCTAGCTACATGAGAAAAGATGCTGAAAATACACAAATCCATTTTAACCCTCTATCTCTAACTCAAGGGTTGCTACTGGTTGGTAAGATGGGAGCAGGTAAAACTGAGTTATATTTTAGTATTTTATCTCAAAAATTTTATAATCGTGCAATTATCCATCAAGTAAAAGCTGGAGATTTTGCTTCTGTATTCCTAAGAAAAAGAGATATATTATTTTCGCCCTATGATGCAAGAGGTTATCTATGGGATGTTATGAGTGAAGATGAGGGAATAATAAAAAACTTCTTCGAGAATATTGCAAATGCCACAGCTGGCGATAAAAAAGACTTCTTTTCAGCAGCTGCCAATAGGCTTTACAATGAACTTGCTCAAAAAATCAGAACAACACATAAAAACGAAACAAGTGCTAGAAAGTGGCTTTATTTTATCAAATCTATCAAGGATCTATTTGCAGAGATGGATAGCGGTTCTCAAAACTCTAAAAAAGATGTAAAAGGGACAATGGAGGCAATTTTAGAGCCGTTAGAAATAATGGCTTATAAGATGCAAGACCCAAATCAGAAAAGCTTTACCATAAAAGATTTTTTTGCGAAAAAAAATCAAACGAAATAATAATACTATTTTTTTATAATATCTAAAAAAGTATCAGTGGCTTCTTTAGCCATCTGTTCTTTTTTATTAGCATATCTTTGTGTCATTTGCATATCTTTATGTCCTAAAGCTGTTGACACTTTTTCTATTGCTACACCATTATTTATAAGTGTAAATCCTAGTAGGTGCCTAAAATCATGCAGTTTCATATCTTTAATATTAGTATTTTCTTTAATACGCTTCCATACCCTAGTTGGAACTCTCTCAAATGCTTTATTTGTTTTTGGTGATATAAAAACTAAATCATTATTTTCTTTTTTCTCTAAAAAGTTTAAATGTTCTATTAGTTCATCATCTAGTAAAAAAACTAATGTTTTTCTAATCTTTGATTGACTATCTTTTATCATATACCTTTTTTTCTCAAAATCAATGTTAGACCATTTAAGGCTTAACACTTCCCCTGCTCTTCTACCCCTCAATAAAAACATAAACATAACTCTATATTGATTATCTGCTAGGTTCATAATCTCTTTTGCTAACTCTTTTACTTGATTATCTGGTAATGTAAAATATCTATTTGAATCATATTTAGGAAATTTAAGACCTTTGATAATATTTTTTTTAATTAATCCCTTATCTACAAGTTCATTAAATATAGGGGAAAAGCAAGTTTTTACTGTTTCTATAAAACTTGGCTTATTCCCATTTCTAACCATTGTATCTATAACTTTTTGAAAATCATCTTTTGTAATTTGTTTGATATGCTTATTTTTTAAATTTGTTGAAATGTGGTTTTTAAAAAAAGATCTATATATTTTAATCTTATTTACTGTAAGTGATAGACCATTCTCTTTTTTTTGCATATAGATATTAAAGTAGCTTTCTAGTGATGGGTTATCTTCTGATCGTATAGATTCACCATTTTTAAGCTTATTTATCAGTTCTGTTCGTTTTTGATAAGCTATAGTAGGGTTTGTTTTAATGGAATCATTTGAATAGCCTACTATCTGTTCAGTATCTATGATTCCAACAATTTTTATCCTTGCTATATAGGTTTTTACTTTCGTTGTAGTGTCTTCTTTATAGTAGATACCAGGGAATTTAGTCTTAATTAATTTAGCCATTTTTAGCTCCTATAATGCTTGTAAAATTTACCCCTCTTTTTACCCCACTTTTTTAGTAGTATTTGGTAGTAAAGTTATAAATGTAATTGTAACAAGTGAAACCTAAAAAGTTGTGTAAGTGCCTAAATGAAGTAGTTAGTAGTAAAAAGTATGGTGCTCACAACTGGACTCGAACCAGTGACTCTTACCTTGTCGAGGTAATACTCTACCAACTGAGTTATGCGAGCAGATGGTTAGGATGCAATTTTATCTAAAAAATCTTAAAGTAATTTTTTTTAAATTAGATGCTATTTTTACTTTTATTTTAGGTTTATTAAGTGTATAATTATGTCATAAAATAAGTACCACAAGGTAAATTATGGCAGTTGCTGAATTAGAAGAATTAGGATTAAAGAATATTGGTAATGTTTTTCATAACCTTAGTTATGATGAATTAATCAAACATGAACTTGCTAACGGTGAAGTTCATGAAACTAAAAAGGGTGCTACAGCAGTAGATACTGGAATTTTTACAGGTCGTAGTCCAAAAGATAAGTATTTTGTTGATCGTGACCCATCTAACAAATTTATAGCTTGGGGTGATGTAAATCAAAAAATTAGTTCTGATGTTTTTGAAGAACTTTTAGTTGTAGCACAAGAACAATTATCAAATACTGATCTTTATGTTACTGATGTATTTTGTGGTTCATCTGCAGCTTCAAAAAGATCTGTTCGTTTTGTATCTGAGATAGCTTGGCAAGCACATTTTGTTAAAAATATGTTTATCCGTCCAACAGAATCTGAACTTGAAGTTTTCAAATCAGATTTTACTGTTTTAAATGCTTGTAAAACAGTTGATGCTAAGTGGAAAGAACATGGTCTTAGTTCTGAAGTATTTGTTCTTTTTGATATTGAGAATAATCTAGCAATCATTGGTGGAACATACTATGGTGGTGAGATGAAAAAAGGTATTTTTTCTATGATGAACTACTGGTTACCACTTGAGGGTAAACTCTCAATGCACTGTTCTGCAAATGTTGGAGAAAAAGGTGATACTGCACTTTTCTTTGGACTAAGTGGAACGGGAAAAACTACACTTTCGACTGACCCTCATCGTGCTTTAATCGGAGATGATGAACATGGTTGGGATAACCACGGTGTGTTTAACTTCGAGGGTGGATGCTATGCTAAAGTTATCAACTTAGATGAAAAAAGTGAGCCTGAGATTTATGGAGCTATCCGTAAAGATGCACTTTTAGAAAATGTTGTTATGTATGGTAAGGGTGAAGTTGATTATGAAGATGGTTCTAAAACAGAAAATACTCGTGTTTCATACCCAATAGAACATATTGAAAATCACAAAGAAGATTTAATGGCAGGTCATCCTGAAAATATCATCTTCCTAACTGCTGATGCATTTGGTGTTTTACCTCCTGTTTCAAAACTTACTCGTGAACAAGCAATGTACTACTTTTTAAGTGGTTATACTGCTAAAGTTGCTGGGACTGAAAGAGGTATAACTGAGCCAGTTGCTACTTTTAGTGCTTGTTTTGGAGAGGCTTTTTTACCACTTCATCCAACAGTTTATGCAAAACTTCTTGGTGAAAAGATAGATGAACATAATGTAAATGTATATCTTGTAAACACTGGTTGGACAGGTGGTAAATATGGTGTTGGTCATAGAATGAGCATCAAAGATACTCGTGCTTGTATAAATGCTATCTTAGATGGAAGTATTCAGGACTGTGAATTTGATACAACTAAAACATTTGGACTTCAAGTGCCAAAAACTTTAGGTGATATCAACCCTGATATTTTAAATCCTCGTAATGCTTGGGCTGATAAAGATGAATTTGATAGAACTCGTGATGAGTTAGCTGAGATGTTTATCAAAAATTATGATAGATATAATGATGGTAAAAATATAGACTATTCACCTTATGGTCCAAAAATAGAAAAATAATATATATTTAAGAAGTAAGTTTTTATCTTACTTCTTGAAAAATATAGTGATTTTTAAACTACTTATTTAAACTAATTTTAATCCCCATTTTTTTAAATTTTTATTTTACTTTTTATGATTTTTTTTGTTCAATTATGCAAGAAGTAAATTGTTCATATCCTCTTACTTAATATAATATTAAGAGGATGAGTGTATAATTTCGTAACACTTGTGATGAGTTGAAACAACTCATTTTGATACAAGATAACTAAGATTAAGTGTAGGAGTATTATTGTCTGATTTAACCCTTATCTTACTTGCTGCTGGGAGTTCTAGCCGATTTGAGATGGATATAAAAAAACAATGGTTGCGTATAGACCATGAACCATTATGGCAATTTGTGGCAAATAAACTACAAAGTTCTAAACTTTTTAAGAAAATTATTATTACATCATCTAAAGATGATATTGACTTTATGAAAAATTATGCTGATTTTACATTTATAGCAGGTGGCAATACTAGACAACAATCTTTAAAAAATGCATTAATGCAAGTAGATACAAAATACACACTTGTTAGTGATATAGCTAGAGCCTGTATAGATGAAGATTTTTTAAAATCAATCATCTCTTATAAAGACCAAGCTGATTGTATTGTTCCTTATCTAAAAGTAACAGACACTATAGTATATGAAAATAAAACTATAGATAGAGATAGTGTAAAAAGGGTTCAAACTCCTCAATTATCATTAACAGATATTTTAAAAGATGCATTAAAAACAGATGAAGAATTTACAGATGAGAGTAGTGCTATTGTAGAAAATGGTGGTAGTAGAAAATTTATATTAGGTAAAGAAGATGCTCATAAAATCACTTATATAAGTGATTTGAACAAAATACCTTGTTTAAAAAAACCATCAAATGACATACTTAGTGGAAATGGTTTTGATGTTCATGCTTTTGATGAAGACTCAGAGATGTTTTTAGGTGGGGTTAAGATAGATTCTGACTTTGGATTTTTAGCACATAGTGATGGTGATGTAGCTATCCATGCTCTTATAGATGCACTACTCGGTGCTTCTGGTATGGGCGATATTGGTATGTTGTTTCCTGATAATGATGACATCTTTAAAAATATTGATTCTAAAATATTACTACAAAAAGTGGTTGAAAAACTTACTAATTTTGGTTTTGTTATTATCAATGTAGATTTAACTATAGCTGCACAAAAACCTCGTATAGGTAACTATAAGCTACAGATGAGAAGAGTTCTAAGTTCTATTTTAAATATAGATAGTTCAAGAGTTAACATAAAAGCAACAACAACAGAAAAGCTAGGTTTTATAGGTCGAGCAGAAGGTGTTGGTGTTATAGCAAATGCAAATTTAAAATATTTTGATTGGACAAAGATATAGATATGAAAATACTAATTATAGAAAATGAAGTTTATTTAGCACAGAGTATCGCTACAAAACTAGGGGAAAAGGGTCACACTTGTGAGATGTGTACATCTACAAAAGATGCTATCAAAAGTAGTAACTATGATGTAGTTTTGTTATCTACAAATATAAATGGACAAGATTTTCATCCAGTTATAGAAACATTTAAAAAATCGATTGTTATTTTAATGGTTTCATATATTAGCAATGATACTGTTTCTAAACCATTAGCAGCTGGTGCAAAAGATTATATCTTAAAACCATTTATGATAGAAGAACTTATAAGAAAAATAGATCATTATCAAGATTATGAAAAACTAAAAAAGAGAAATGAAGCTTATGAAAAATATCTAAAACATACATTTGAAGATATTCCAAATGAATTTATTCATAAAAATATTGAATTACCTATATATATATCTTCAAGTTTTCAAAAATATGCAGATGCATTTGCATTTAAACATGCAACTTCAAAAAATATGCCTATACACTTCTTGTCTTTAAGTGACCCAAAAGCTATCAATGAGATAAGTACAGTTGCACATAACTGCATCATATATATTACAAATTATCAACTTCTTAAAAAAACAGATAAACAAACTTTCTGCGACCTAATAGCTAACAAACAAGTTGTTGTAGCAAGTAGTGATAAAGTAGAAGATGTAAAGCATCCAATTATTGAGATAAAGAGTGAAAGTAATGTGTTTGATAATGATGATATTTTACCGATAGAAGATTATGTAAAATATATAGTATTAAACTATCAAAGTAAATACCCAGATACTGAGTTATCTAAAAAACTAGGAATTTCTCGTAAAAGCTTATGGGAAAAACGAAAAAAATATGACATTATCAAGAAAAAATAAAACAATTTTAATTGACCAAGAAGCTTCTTCTGCACTTGAGTTAGTTAAAGCAAATCTCTTATACCCAGTTACTGGACTTATGGGTAAAGAAGAATCAGCAAAAGTTTTAGATACTGGTCTTATTGACTCAAAATCATTTCCTTTCCCTTTTATATTATCACCATCTGGTGAAAAAAATGAAAAAATCATCGCATCATTGGAAGTGGGTGAAGAGGTAACTATTATTTGTCAAGAAAAAGAGTTTGCAACTTTAATAGTTGATGAAACTTTTATGATAAACCCTAAAGATAGAGTTAAACATATATATGGAACAGATGATTTAACTCATCCTGGTGTAAAAAAAACATTAAAAAGAATAGGCTCATGGGCAATATCTGGTAAATTTGAGTTAATAGAATCATCTTCAAATAAAAATTTACAAATAATTCAAACAGCAAAAGAGTTGATAGATGCTAAAAATATAACATCGATATTTATAGCTGCAAACCCTTTACATAGAGCTCATGAAAGATTAATCAGACAATCCGTAGATGCTTCTGATCTTCTTGTAATATTTTTATTAAAACCTTATGATAATACAGATTTAACTTACGATATAAGAAAAAAATCTTTAGAATTTTTTATAAATAATTTTCTACCTAAAAATCGTGTAGTTATAGTACCTATTGAAAATAGTTATGTTTTTGCTGGTTATAATGAACTTATAATAGATGCAATAGTAGCTAAAAATCATGGGTGCAATAACTTAATCATTGGTAGTAACCATGCTGGGCTTGGGATGTTTTACGATTGTAATTCTCATAAATCAATCATAGATAGAGTTATCGGTATAGATATAAATATACAGATAGAAAATGAATATGTATACTGTAATGAATGTACTACTCTTGTTAGTAAAGAGAGTTGTCCACATGGTCAGCATCATCAAATCTCTTATAGAGCAGATTCTATTTTAGAACTTTTAAAACTTGGTATACTCCCACCAACAATATTGGTAAGAAAAGAGATATCTGCTTTTTTACTTTCAAAACTTTTTCCAGATAGATTTCAGAACTTAGAAAAACTTTACTATGACTTACTACCGGTAGAGGGTATTTTAGAAGAACATACTGAACAAGATTTCTACTTAGAACTTATTAAACTACATCAGACTACATCACTTACATAAGAGGACAATATGAATAGATTTTTTATAACACTAGGATATAGTGGATTAGCTCCATTTGCACCAGGAACTGTTGGAACATTAGTATCTTTACCTTTAGGGATGCTAATCCTAATCTATTTTGATGCATACACTTTGTTTTTAGCTACTACTCTTATAAGTATTGTTGCTATTAAACAGATAAATAAGTATGAAGAACTAACTGGTACACATGATGATAAAAGTATCGTGATAGATGAGTTAGCCGGTATGTGGTTTGCACTTAGTGTTGCTCCTGCTATAAGTATAGGTATAGGTGAGATTTCTAACATTGAAAATGGTTTTTTAATTCAGTCTATTTTATCATTTGCTTTGTTTAGATATTTTGACATAAAAAAGCCCTCTATCATAGGAAAAATTGACCGTGAAGCTAAAGGTGGGATTGGTGTTATGGGTGATGATATTATTGCTGGTTTTGCAGCTGGGATATTAAGTTCAGTGATTTGGCAAGTAGTTCTTAAACTACTTTAGCCAAATTATTAACCTGAGTTCGACACTCAGTTATTTTATAATCTTGATTACATTATCAATATTTTCAAAAATCCTCATAACTCTATCTTGCCATAAGTTACCAAATTCTTTTATTTCCTCTTTTGTTGCTGTATTTTGCATCATTTTTTGCATTAAAGGTTGCATATTTGGATTTGCCATCACAGAAGATGGATTATAAACAATATCTATACTTTGATCTGTATCTATTCTTGTAAATCTTGCACTTGAGTCTATGTTAGAGTTAAAGTTCATTAGAGAATGTCTTGCAAATCTTCCGTTTAACCCTTTAAATCCACTTTTATCTGTAGCTCCTGTTATTTGAGATATAACATTTGCTATAACCCCAGCTACACCATCTTCTAAATCTTCTTTAAATTCAACTTTTATATCTCCTCTAATCGCTCTTGTATCTGGATATAAATAATTTAATGCTGTTAATGTCATCAAGTATGCACCAGCTACTGTTGGACAACTATGACCTGCTGATTTTACTACATCTTTATAACTAAATTCATATTCACCATCATCAAATGTACCTAAAATATTTGACAATGCATCTTTTACTTTTATATTTTCTATCTCATCATAAAATTTTGGATAACTCATATTTTTTCCTTATTTGTTTTTATTTAAAAATTCTAGTGCATTTTGCAATAGTTGTACATCTAGATTATATTTAGCCATTAGAACTAAAATATCATCAGGTATCTCTTTTAACACTGTCCCATCTAATCTTACTAATTCATATACTATATTGTTAGCAATTACAAGATTTTCTAATTCTGTTGGAGCTTCATTTGGATTTTGACTATAAGCTATAGTATTTACAATATCTGAAGATAGATGCCAATAGTTTAAAATCTGGGCGCTAATAGTTGTTGTTGAAGTATGAAGTGTTTTACCCTCTGCATGTTTAATCCCTATAGTTTCATAAAGATGTTTAAACTCATCTACTAAACCCATGTTTTTTAACTCGTTAGCTATAAGTAGTTGACCAATATTTCCTAAAACAGCTGTCACAGAAAGAACAGATAATCCACCAATAGACACTTTTGAATACCACTTAGTCATCAGTGTTAATCTATCTATAGATATTTTTGAAAATTTTTCTTCATCTAATCCATAAGGTTCAAGATAGATATTACCAAGATTTTTATAAATATCGCTTGTCACCAATGCTTTTATATTTCGTTTACCAAGTCTTGATACAGCTTGGTCTATTGTTGTTAATTCTATTGAACCATATAATGGTGAATTTGCATTTTTTAGTATTAAAGCAGTTATAATAGGGTCTGTTTTTACCACATTGATAAGTTCTCTTATAGATACATCTTCATCATCACAGATTTGCATGATTTGCATTAGTGTATTTGAAAGAGGTTTTAAAGTTTGGATAAAGTCAGAAATCTTTTGATTATCAACAATAACATGTCTTGAAACAAAATAATGTTTTGTTAAAAATATTAGAGTATCTTTTAGTTTTGCTCCATTTAAAGGGTTTGTTGTTGTACTACTTATAACATACTTTAGAAGTTTTTTTTGTTCATCTAAATCTATCTCATCAAATATTGCTACAATAGGTATATTTTTATCTTTTTCTCTTGCGAGATCTATATATTTATAATTATCTTTACCTAAGTTTAACATAAGAATATCATAGTTTTTATCAGCTATTTGTTCTTGATATTTATCATTTTTTGATGAGATTATGACATCTTTTGTAATTTTTCCTAAAAATGTTGAGATTTTTTCAGCTCTATTATCTATAGTATCTAAATAAAGGATATTAAGATTTTTTAGTAATTCTTTTAAAGGGATATAGGATTTTGATAATTTTATTTTTCTTTCTAATATAGATGGTATAGGAGATAGTTCAAGTTTTACATCTTCCATATCATCTATCCATATATTGAATTGATCTTTTATCTCTAGTAGCCATTCAATTATGGATTCTTGAACAACTGCATTGTCATTTTTTAAACTAGATAAAACAACTTCAACTTTAGATGTTAGCTTATAAAGAGGTTTTAAGTTCAAATACTCACTCGTTACTTGATAATTAGTAAATATTTGAAAAAGGTCATTAATAGCATCTTCTACAAATTCTGACTTATTTAAATTTAGTATATTAGCCTCTACTCTAGGAAGCTGTTGAACAATCTGTTCTTTTAGTATTTCATAAGTATCCCAATCGTACTCATCTGCCATATTAACCCTTAAAATATTAATCTGTATTAAATTTTATATAAATTATAATTAAATTACTATTAAAATTTAATTTTATTTAACTTTAGTTACTAAAGCATCAACTATACTTTTATCGTCCATTAAAGTAAATTTATCATCTACTTTTAGAGATGCAATATCTATAACTTGTTTGTCTTTTGAAATTTGTGCAAAGCCTTTTTTAACTTTAAATTTTGGATTGTTAGATTCTAACATTTGTTTCATATTATTTAGTTGAGTTTGTGAATTTCTTACTTTTGAATCTATTAGTTGTGGGTATGAATTTTTTATCTCTTGTAAATCTCTAGTGAAACTTTGAAATTTAAAAGAGATGGTTTGTTCATAAGATTTTTTGAGTTTTTGTATCTCATCTTTTTTTAAGATTATTTTTCTCTCAACTGAGTTTTGGGCAAGTAAAGTTTGTATATGTTTTAATTCTTGTGATTTATTTTGTAAAACTTGAGATATACTTTGTGATAAGCTAGAAGATATACCATCCATGTACTGGTACAGTTCATTTGTATCTGGTAAAGTCATCTGCATCCCAGCACTTGGTGTAGGTGCTCTTAAATCTGCTACAAAATCACTAATCACCCAATCTATCTCATGTCCAACAGCAGATACTATAGGGGTAGTAGCTTCAAAGATAGCATCTGCCAAAATCTCTTCATTAAAAGCCCATAAATCTTCTATGCTACCTCCACCACGACCAATTAACATAAAGTCGTAAGATTTTACATCTGCCTTTTTTATCGCTTTTACTATGCTTATAGAAGCACTATCACCTTGGACTAAAACATCATATATATCTATTTTGATATTTTTATATCTGTTGTTTGCAACTCTTAACATATCTTGAAGTGCTGCTCCCGTTGCAGAAGTTATAAGTGCAATATGTTTAGGAAATTTTGAAAGTTGTTTTTTTTTACTCTCATCAAAATAACCTTTAGTTGAAAGTTTTTCTTTTAATTGCTCATAAGCTAAAGCTAATGCACCTTGACCTGATGGCTCAATGTTAAAACAGTTCACTTGGTAACTTCCACGAGGTTTATAAACGGAGATAGCTCCATCAAGTATAACTTTCATACCCTCTTGAAGTTGAAATTTTAATTTTGAAGCATTACCACGGAACATAACACAACTAATAGTTGATGAAGCATCCTTTAGTGTAAAGTAGATATGACCAGAGTTATGAAAAGTGATGCGAGAGAGTTCCCCCTCAACTAAAACACGGGTAAAACTACTCTCTAGTAAACTTTGGATTTGCTCATTTAGTGATGATACAGTTAGTGTATGCATTTTATTTACCTTTTTTTAGTAACTTTTTCCATATATAACCAAGTTCCACCACCTAAAACTACAAGTATTATAGGTGCTATCCAAGGTTTAGTACTTATAATTGTTGCAACTTTTGTTAAAGCTTCACCAGAGTAATAACTACCAAGCCCAAAAGCCAAAGCCCAAATCCCAGCACTTAAAACATTTAAAACAGCAAACTTTTTAATGTCATACTTAGTTAAACCTATAGCTATAGGTATAAGTGTTTTTATACCATAAACAAATTTTTGAAACAGTATTATCCATGAACCATGTTTTTTCATAAGTAGATGTGCAAGTGCTAGTTTTCTTCTATGTTGTTTTAGCCCTTCCATCATCATTGATTTTTGATATCTTGCCATATATACTAGCATCATATCTCCTAAAGTGTTAGCGATAAATGCGATACTTATAGATAAAGTCAAATCCATCTTACCCATAAATGACAAAACTCCAGCACCAATAAGTGCCACAAACCCACCACCTAAAGAGTATAGAAAAAGTCCTATATATCCGTATGTTGCTAAGTTACTAAATGTATCTTCCATATTAATCCTATAATTTTTTGATTTTTGTTATCTCATCTCTGAGTCTTGCTGCTTCTTCAAAGTTTAACTCTTTTGCAGCTTGTTTCATTTTTAATGATAACTCTTTAACTAATGCTTTTCTCTCAGTTGCTGGCATCTTATCCATCTTTTTATGTTTTTGGTAGATGCCACCATGGTCTTCTAGTTTTAGATTTTCGTCTAGTTTTCTTATGGTTGTTGTTGGTGTGATGCCATGTTCTTTGTTATATGCATCTTGAATCTCTCTTCTGCTGTTTGTTTTATCTATGGCTCTTTTCATTGAGCCTGTTATCTTGTTAGCATAAAGTATAACTCTACCATTTGCATTTCTAGCACCTCGACCTATGGTTTGAACAAGTGCTGTTTCACTTCTTAAAAAGCCCTCTTTATCTGCATCAAGTATAGCTACTAAAGAAACCTCAGGTAGGTCTAACCCCTCACGAAGTAGGTTTATCCCTATAAGTACATCAAACTCTCCAAGTCTAAGTGAACGGATGATTTGGTTTCGCTCTATGGTATCTATATCTGAGTGCATATACTGAACTTTGATGCCCAAATCTGCTAGGTATTTTGTAAGTGCTTCTGCCATTTTTTTAGTTAAAACAGTTATAAGAACTCTTTCATCTTTAACAGTTGTTTTTTTTATCTCATCATGTATATCTTCAACTTGGTTATCTGATGTTTTTATCTCTATAACTGGGTCAAGTAAACCAGTTGGACGGATAATTTGCTCTGCTTTTACAGCTGACATATCTAACTCATACTCATTTGGAGTGGCTGAGACAAACATATAGTAAGGTGCTTTGTTTATATACTCATCTGCTTTTAGTGGACGGTTGTCAAGTGCTGATGGAAGTCTAAAACCATAATCTACTAAAACCTCTTTTCTCGCTCTATCACCTGCATACATCCCACGATACTGAGGAAGTGAAACATGGCTTTCATCTACTATAACTAAGTAGTCATCATGGTTTTGAGCAAAGTAATCAAGCAAAGTAAAAGGTGCTTCACCTGCTTTTTTATCTGTAAGAAGGCGAGAATAGTTCTCAACCCCTTTACACATACCAGTAGTTTCTAGCATCTCTAAGTCAAACTCAACTCTTTGTTTTAGTCGTTGATACTCTAAAAGTTTTCCCTCTTTTTGAAAGTATGCAAGTCTATCATCAAGCTCCTCTTCGATGCGTTTAACTGCACGAGCCATTTTTTCTTGTCCAACACTAAATTGTGAGGTTGCATATATGGTAAAACTTTTATGCTCCTCTAACTTTTTGTTGTCTATAACTTCAAAAGTATAAATAGCTTCTATCTCATCACCAAAAAATTCTATACGGATAGCTTCTTGTTCAAAGTAGGGTGGATATATGTCTATACTTTCACCATTTACACGGATGTGACCACTGTCAAAATAACTGTCATTTCGACTATAACCCATCTCAACTAAACGGAGTAAAAGTCTTTTTTGTGCTATCTCATCACCAACGGCTAAAGATTGCACCATATTCATATACTCTTCAGGGTCACCTAAACCATAGTTCGCAGAAACTGATGCTATCACTATAACATCATCATAACTAAGAAGGTTTGCAGTTGAAGAGAGTCGCATCCTCTCTAACTCATCATTTATAGCGCTATCTTTTTCTATAAAAAGATCTTGACGAGGTATATAAGCCTCAGGTTGGTAATAATCGTAGTATGATACAAAATACTCAACATGATTGTTAGGGAAAAACTGTCTAAACTCTGAGTAGAGTTGAGCAGCTAAAGTTTTGTTATGAGTCATAATGATGGTTGGCATCTGTACTTTTTCTATAACTCTAGCCATAGTATGAGTTTTACCACTACCAGTTACACCCTCAAGTGTTTGGTAACGGTTTCCATCTAAGATAGACTTACTTAAAACTTCTATAGCTTTAGGCTGGTCACCTGCTGGTTGATACGGAGATTTTACTGTAAAATTTGGTTTCTTTTTCATCATAATCTTTTAATGTTGCCAACTTATATTTTCTTTTATAACTCTTGGTGGATTAGTTCCACAAACTTTTAACATAGTTGGATTGTGGTTATACTCAATCATATCAGCACCAGTAAATCCGATGCGAACTATCCCAGTTTTTACTTTTTTAAGGGTTGCTTTTCCTGAGAGAGATATAAGCTTAGTATTTGTAGAGACTATGATAGGTAAAAATATAGCTTGTTTAAACGGTAGTAATCTAAAGTTTACATAGATACTTTTTGGTAAACCTAAAGCATATCTAACAAGTTTTACTATTTTATCTATATTCATCATTTATCTCTTAAAAGGTCTTCTTTTTTTGCATGTGTCCATTTACCACGAGGTTTGTCTATATACTGAAAATACTCGTTTGTAAAACTACCTTGAACACAAGTGTATCTATAAAATCTTGAGTTTACTTTTTTATCGCCTATAGCTATATTTAGTACATTTGGACCAGTTAAACTGTAAACACCTGCATCAACTTTTTTCTCTTTTATGTTTTCTATGATAAGTTCAAGTGATTTTGTGATAACTTCATTGTTTTTTGCACTTGCTATAAAATAGTTTGTATAATGCTCTTTGTTTAGTAAAAATATCTCTTCATCATCCTCTTTTATGATTTTAGATATAGGCCATACTAAGTGTGCATCTATATCCATATAAACCCCACCGATATGGTTTAGTACAAACAGCCTCCAAACATCAGCCTGAGAAGCCCCATCTGTTAGTTGAGCATAAACTTCTACTACCTCTTTTGGTGCTTCTTTAGCTATAAACTCATCTCTATCATCATGCCCCATATATCGGTATTCATAAGTTAGTGAAAAGAGTCTATTTGTTAAGTAGTTTAGGTAAACTGGTAAACTAACTTTGTTTGTATAGTTTGTTTGCCATATAATTTTTGGTATCTTAGTTTGTTTACTTGTTTTTAAGATAGCATCACTTTGTTTAGGTATAGTAAACCTCTTTTTTTTAAATACAAAATGAAAAGGGTAAGCTAAAGTTTTAGTGATATTTCCAATAATTTTTAATAATCTATTTGTTATAACGATTGGTAGATTCATATATACTCCTAAGTAATAATGAGATTTTATCAAATTTTTTATTCTTTATGGTTAAAGTAGTTTATATTTGAAATATATAGGCTTAAAAGTTGTAAATAAATCAAGCTATTACATTGTCTTGATTTTTAGGGGCATTATAATATCGCCTTGTAGTTCAACTCAAACGTTATCACAAGAAGCATTTTTACTTAATGCTAAATTAAAACTAAATTTAGTACAATGTACAAAATCAGTAAAAGGTTGGCAAAATGTTATTAAGTCAAGATATAAAACCTATTAGCTATCTTAAAGCAAAAACAGCAAATGTTATAAATGATGTAAATGAAAATCAAAGAACTATTATAATTACACAAAATGGCGAAGCAAAAGCTGTTGTACAAGATATAAAAAGCTATGAGAATTTACAAAATTCTTTAAATTTATTAAAATTAATAGTTCAAAGTGAAAATGATATAGAAAATAATAAAATTATAGAACAAGAAGAGATGTTCAATACTTTAGAGCAAAAATTATTTGGATAACTTAAATGAAAAAATTTAAAGTTATTTGGACTAAAAATGCTGAACTTGATTTAGAATTAATTATTGAGTATATTAAAATTAACAGTATAAACACAGCAAGAAAAATATTTTTTGAGATAAAACAAGAATCTAATAAACTATATACTTTAGCAGAAAGAAAAAGAATAGTACCAGAGTTTCAGCAAATTGGTATTGTAAAATATAGAGAAATTATTTACAAGAGATGGAGAATAATTTATAAAATTGATGATGAAAAATTTTATGTTCTAATTGTAGTAGATTCAAGTAGAAATTTAGAAGATATTCTATTTCAAAGATTAATAAAAAGTGATAACAAAATATCGTAGCCAATAAATTCAATAACGGTAATATATTGGCTATCTTCTTTACACTATTAAAATATATAGGCTTAAAAATTGGAACTAAACAATAAAATAAAAACAGCAATTATATCGTTAGATATTATGTCTAAAAAGAGATATCAAGAATTTTCTAAGATGAAACATCTCCAAAGAGCATCTTATGAAGATATCTGGTCTCATTACCCTATGGTAGATGGTGTTTATAACCCTGATACTATGACCAAAAATACATCTATCATAGAATCATATCTATTTTTAAAATACCTTAAAGATAAAAAAGTAAATTGTAGGTTTTGGTATGCTAACTCCATGTTTATATATAATGATAATCTTTATAGAATAGTAGGTAAAGA